>Ga0116231_10003498_pt1 | contig 32585 bp, 13 predicted proteins | sample S1TSphgellanicum_2_FD_89695 | JGI IMG/M metagenome (GOLD analysis project Ga0116231, IMG submission 89695) | Host-associated microbial communities from peat moss isolated from Minnesota, USA - S1T2_Fd - Sphagnum magellanicum MG | ecosystem: Host-associated > Plants > Peat moss > Unclassified... | reverse complement strand
TACAACTGCTGCTCCATTCCCTTCAAGAGCGCGCCTGCTCTTTTGCTACACCTTTTCCTCCCTCCCCAAGAAGCTAAACTGCTAGCATGTGCAAGTCTCGCTATATTTAGCTACTGTCCGTCCGGATTAAAGGGAAGTTTCACGACGTCCTCGCTATATTTAGCTACTGTCCGAAAGGGGAAGCTTCATTCTTCCTTCACAATATAATATATAATAATGATGATCGCCAGTTTTTTCTAAATCTATCTCTGGGTGGTTGCCCATATCATTTCAAAACAAAAGTCCTTGCAAAACCACCGAACTGTTGTAATGTTCCCATGGCAGCTCGATGACAGCTCGCACTTTAAGAGAAATGAATGCACAGCAATAACCTTGCTATCTGTAAACCTAGAGTCACCATTAAGTGCGGTCTGGAATGCGGGTTTTTTCCTCCAAATTCAATTGGGTTCATTGGCAAGGATCCTCAGCATTACTGGCAAGGGATCCTCAGTCTTAAAGGCCGACTATTCTAGGTGGTCTGTAGCATGTTTACAAATGTTTTAATGTCGGCTCACGGTATTGTGTGCCTTGGACGGATTCGAGGAAGAAAACATTTCGCCACTAGAAGTCGTTCTCAGTGAAGGAAGAGGAGTGTTTAATTATTCAGTGCGTTTTTCCTAGCTGATTGCGGAGTGGACTGCTCTGCTCATGCTTTTTTTTAACTTGAAGCGCTATTTTTGACCATTCAATTCGGCTGGCTCATTGCTGGGTTTGCAAATATTTTTCCGTACAGATCATTGCTGTGAAGGCATCTTCAATCACTCCTTGCACTGCGTTGAGTGAAGACGAGAAACGGAGCTCTTGGTTCGTGCGCGAGAAGAGTGATAGGGGAGCATAATTTCTGTTGGTTCTGAAAGTGATCTCACGTTCGTGCAATCCCCGGGTGATTAGCTCTTATAATATGGACTTGAAAGCGCTGCTGCTGACCCAAGGCGTCGTTGTGGCTACCTGTTTGTCCACTTTTGTGGGTGCTCCTCAGTTAGCACCTGAGCCATCGGCATCGTCCCCGTCTGCATTATCATCGTCATCCTTGTGTCCACGAGCGCTCGCGACCACGCTATGGGCTGCCGCTTTCGCGTTCTTGAGCTTGATGGCCGATGCATGGCCTGCAGCTAAAGCATCCTGCTCGGTTGATGGCGACGCTTCTTTTGTCTACAGGTTGACGTACTTCCTTCTACTTGCACCGGTCGCTCCAATGTTTGGACTTAATCTGCTTCTATATCAGATGTTCAGCACCTTGAAGTTTCGCGAAATCCTTTCTCCCAGGGTTACCAATACTGAACTAGCACCTGATACTATGTCTATCTGTAATAAGTTATGGAGGGCCATAGACGACGTCCTTGTTATATTGTTTGGTATCAACCAACCACGAGGTTTCTTGAAGAGTACAAGAATAGTAGCAAATACTTTCATCGTTCTAGGAATGAGTGATTCAACCACGTTACCATCTACACATATCGATACAGCCCATAGTCCAGTAAAGGAGGATAATATGGCCGATGCTTTGACCCTTGGGCATAAGATGCCTGAAAATTCACGCTTGATGGAATTAAATCAAGCAGGGAAATTGGCTTTATTGGAAACTAGTATCCTTCCTAATTATAAGCAACTTCGGTTTCTAGATGGGAGGAGTGGTATAGCAACACTTATAATTGGTGTGCAAGCAGTAGGATATGTTACATCTACTGTTTACAGAGCAATTCATCATTTGCCAGTGAGTCCTATAGAAGCCATAGGGCTTGCTTTTAGCATGTTGGTCATTGTTCATTCTCTTGTTTATAGTGTGGGAGTGATTTGTCAAAATCCTCTTGTCATATACTTGAACGCTGCACAAGAACAAGAAATGTTAGATAAATGTTTGTTTACTCGATGGTCGGATGTGGATATTGTAAATTGTGGAAATGCGACTCTCATGGGAATTGTGGTGGTGGGCAGCGTGATGGTGGTATTCACGATGCTGGTTGAATGGCAGGTGTTAAGAATAAGTTCATTGGACCCATTCTCTTTTCGCTTTCTCTTATCACCCAATTATTTTTAAATATCATACGCGTGAAACATTCGAATCAACCAATATGGGCATTTTTGTTATTCTTAGGGAGTGTGATGATTAGTTTTGGTGGGATAATTGTATCCATTGTAGCCACCATACTGAATTGGCAGAGCGACAAGTTTGATAGTCGCACCCCTTCTGTGATACACAACTTACCTTTCCTAGGTTAAAAGTAAACTTGCCCATAAAGTGGGATTTTACGTAATACCCACAATAATGATACAGCGTCAAATGTTGTTTTGGATGTTATACGAAATAGACAAGGTTTTTAAATTACTGTCATGTATTGTTATGATATCAGATACCTATGATTGTACACATTTAATTTGCTGAGTTTATATTGTTCCAATGTGAATTAAAAGCATTTCAATAAATTTTCATAGTTATAATATGATAATATTATATGAATAAATATAATAGCATTTACATGCTTTACATTACTTTCAACTATAAATTGCAAAAAGAAAAATTCCATATAACCTTCAATGTATCTTGCTAAAGAAGATGAGTTATTTTAATGTATTTTTCAATCGAGTGTTGAATGTCAATGATTGCAAAATTATATGTAACTTTACCCATCATTTGACTATCATTTGAAATATTATGTGCATATTATGCATTATCATGTTTCATAATAAAAAACATATATGTAAATGTAGTTCTAACAAGGGAATATTTTGTTTCAAGTTTGAACCTACCATAAGGTAAATTGTACATGCAATAAATTTTTGGTTCCAATTTTCATTTTAGTTTTCTAAATCCATGAATAATAAATTATGAAATGTTGAAAGGAATTCTCCCTTTCAACTAATCTTCCCAAAGATGTAAAATTTTTCCTACTTCCATTGAGTTTGTTCAAATAGTTAACATACACATGATTCAAAACTTAAGGAAAAAGGTGAGAACGTAATGAAAAGAATAATAAATAATCATTGTTGAATGGAAGTTGTCACAAATGCCCTTTTTATGACATATTGAAAAGAATTTGAATGTGCATACATTTAAAAACAAACAAATTCAATTCTATTCATTTCAAATTATATGACATTTATGCATAATTCTTAATGGTGTTATATCAATAGTAGCTTGGTATATGTTTGGACAATAAAAGAATAAGTTATGAATGTTGTTGAAGACTCCATTTAAATGCTTGTATCACATTGAATGCCTAGTAGGTGACTGCTCACATTTACCCATGCTTATTTGCATGCAAAGTTTTGGAAATGCAATTACATGAAATTGTGAAAATCCATTCATATATCACAAAAGGTTTTTCTTTGCTTGTGATCACACCATATACCTTTCAAAATCATGGGCCCTATGCTATGCTTCTGGTATGACCAAAAAAGTTTCAATAAGGCAATGTGCTTGTTTAGCAATTTTTATACCAATAGAGCAAAACTTTTTGAATTTATACAATATTTGTCTATGAAAATTTGTTAAATTTTGAAAAATGCATTTCCTACAATATTTTTAAAATGACACCCACTTCAACCAAAATAGTATTAAGCTTGGTGACCTTATAGGAGGTTTAGTTTATACTTGGCCATTACCACAAAGGTTTGAACTAATTTTAATGTAATCAAAATGCAAATAATCATGATGTTGCCCATTATACGATCTAACAAAAAAGTTTCTTTGTCACGAACACTCCATGTTGGTTTTAATAAATTGTGATTTTATTGATTTCATGTATGAATAATAATATTTTTTATTAGCACCTTCAACTATTTTTTGAGACATTTCAATTCTTCATTTTGTTGTAAATATAATATAACACCTACGAAAATCACTTCTAGATCTAAGGTCCTACCATAAAAGTTGAATGCTTACTATTTTAAATATTATGAAAATTAAAAATATCATTAAAGAACATCATTACACTTACTAACTTGATGTACGAATATTTATTGTGATCTTACATTATAAAGTTTTTAATGTTTTAATTTACACATACAAACTTTTTTTTAATATATCAAAACTAATAAAATCCAATTTACTTCCAAGAAGCACATTTCAGACACAATAATCTATTTTTAAAAAAATTAAATAACACCTAAATTATTGGATTCAAGTTAGAGTTTTTAAATTTCAAAACAATGTCTATACATTCATACCATTTCACCAAGTGTTATTTGTGAACATACTTTCATCTTGCTTTCAATAAAAAACTTGACAAGTCATACCTTTCCCTTAAATATCTTGATATACATCCTCTAAAATATTGATATATCAATTACAACAAAATTTCCAAAGTTTGATTCTTAAAAAATCAGGAAAAAATAACAATTAACCCTTTAGGAGCATGGGTATTGACCATTTTATAAAACATCGAAAAATTTCAAGAGTGTCTTTAGAACGCACCTTACATCAATCAATAACCTTCGTAGAAAAGAAAAAAAATATTAACAATAGCAAGGAAATTATGCCTATTGATAGGCATATTTAGTCTTCAAAAGTAGTTGTAAATCGACACCCACTTCTCATGGCTCATGGTCTATGTATGTTTATGTATAGAGGATTGACATGGCAATAAGGTATTCGTGGAAAGCATGGGAAACAAATAATAATTCCTATTTGTCATGGTCTACATATGGTTATGTATAGAGGAATGGGAGGGTTATAAGGTATTTGTTTGGTAGAAGGCATGGGAAACAAGCAATAACATGAATTCCCTATGCCATTAAACAAATGAATGTTCTACCATTCCCCTACATAAACAAAGGACGCAAGGAATGTGCCAAAACCTTGTCTATTAATAAGAGGAACATTGCATGTAAGCAATCCAACCCTTTCAAACCTTATCTTCCTACAAAATGAAAACAAGTGAGTTAATTAATATTTTATGTATATTTTTGTGTGCAATGGATGAAACCATAAAGATTATCTCATACATGTGTCAAAAATAATCAATTAACATTTGATGGGTGTCACCATGGGTACATCAAACAATTGGAATAAAAACAATCATTCATTTTTTTTGCAATGTTAAATCAAAGGGTTTTAGTTCATGCATTCTTGTGAATTTCACCCAAGTTGACACCTTTTTGCAAGAACTAGCATAAGAATTGAACCATGGAGGGTGAAGGCATGCTAAAGTACACAATTATATGTCTTTGATTTAGAATGGAATAAAAAATGAGATCGTTTTGGCCAAAAACAGAAGAAAGTAGATTTAGATTTTTTTTTAATTTGATTTTCACACCATGGTGCTTTCAATTGAGTTTATATTAAGTTGAATACAAATTTTGATTTTTTTTGGAATAATAAAAGTAATGAACAAATATTTTTGAATTTGATTGGTCAATATGGTGTTCAAAATTACTTTTTCATTAGAAATTTTAATGAAATAAATTTGTGTGAGGTTGTAACATAAACATTATTGTATATTCAAAATAAGGAAAATAAATAAATTTTACTTTCTCTTTGGTAGAATATACTTGACACATACTTGAAATAAATGTTATAATACAAAAAATGGGCTTCAGAAGCTACTTACATTTGAAAAAGTCTATTTGAAACCTATTTTTAGAATGTACATTTTAAAAAATTAATTCATAATAGTCAAGAATTTTTTTTGAATCATTTAAGTAGAAATATTAAATGTATAATAAAATTTTAATGGGTTTTGAACGTACTTTTTGTTAGTTTGATAAGTAAACTACCAAGGTAATTGAATTGTATACTTTACCATGCTTTCATCTTTGAACTAGTCATTTGCCAAATCATGAATTGTGAAAAAAAAAAATTAACACAAAATCAAGTTCTTTAAAAAAACAAGATGCATTTTAAGAAAATTCTGAAATAGGTTAAAGTTTGTAATTAAGTATGGGTTTCAGTTAGTTCTTGAACTCCGTACTTATGCAAAAGACCCTATGTAAATTTAATGTAAAACTTTGTATATATAGACAACCTTTAGCATTGGGGAGTCTATAGCATCTACGTGGAATTGAATTTGGTTTTTGAATTAAGCCTAAGACTTTTTTAGTTGGAAAAACTGCGTTCGAACCAAAATCAAAAGGTTCAAAAATTAGGAAAAACAAGGATCAAGCCACACCCAAATAACTTCCAAATAAAATAAAATGTCAAAATTGAAATTGGAGGTTTGCTTAAAAAACAAAAATTGAACAACATTGGTTGAAATGTATTCATCATATAGGCCACAAAGTCACATTTGTGGTCCTAGTTGTAAATGTCATTTCACATGTAGTTTTGGTGTTTTATATCACTATAGTTGTTATGGAAAAAAACTTTTATGACAACAATAATAATGGACAATGGTTTTGGGGACTATGATAAGAGTGATTATCTTCAATGATACAATAGATTCAATTTTGGTTGTTAAATCAAGAAATAGAAAATTGATTTAACTATACTTGAAGACTTTTGCAAAATATTTTAAAAAATCAAATTGCATGTTCAATTTTCCTAATTATGTTGCATCATTCCAACTTTCATCATCTCTTAGGACTTGGTTTACATAATTACTAAAGGCCAATGTTACTTTGCAATGAATTGCTCATTTGTTCATTGTTGACAACCTAGTCTTCTTGTGTATTATGTTGTGAGCCAACCACATGCCTTTGTGCTTGGTAAGGTGCCTTTGATGAATTGGGGCTCACCTTACTGGCTTGCCAAATTCACAATTAGGTGGGAAGGTGAGCAAAATGAATTATACTTGACATTGTACATTACGTGATGGTATTTATGTGGATTTTCATAATGTTCAAATGAATTTACCTTTTGGTCATGTGGATGTTGTAAGATGGTTTTCTAAATAGATAACAGGTTTTCGCACATGCCCATTGCCCAAGTAAGGCATGAACCCCTCAACTTTACCCCTCCATTCTTTATGAACAATGCATCATTTTACATGTACCCACAATTCTAGAACTCCATAATTTTTTCCTCAAAGAATGGTCATGTTTTTATTATCAATTGCCAAATTTTCAACTACCCACCAAATTGGTATGATATTTCCCAACATATTTTTACACACATAAATTATATATTTAAATAAAGTATAATGATTTCCTAAAATATTATGGAAATCAAAGCTTTAAAATGATTACAATCATTTTGATGTTTAGATGTTGAGGTTTTGGAATGTGAAATAATTATTAAATTTGATTAATTAACCATACAAATGTAAAGTCAAATAAGTGATGATGATGTTCCAAAACTTTCACCCCCATTAGAATAGATGGTTCCACATGATTAATACATTTGTACCCCTAATGGTTTAGGTAGACAAATAATCCTAATTAAAAAAAAAAAAAACATTTAAAGCGTAATACATTGATATAAATGCTCTTCAAATTTGATACATCAATAGCAACAAATCAAGAGTTTAATTCTTGAAAACTCTAATTGGGTTGGTTCAAATTTTCAAGATATCCAACTTGCCTTTTTGAAAATTATTTATCACTGAAGCTTAGAAACATGTGTATGGTATTCACTCAAATTTGACTATTTACCATTTAGGCCTATACTAATTTTACCAATGCAAGCATATATCATTATAAGTACAACCATCCCAAAGGGAAATAACATACACCTTATGAATGTAAAATAATGAACATTCAACACATATTGAATCAAGGCATTAAATAAAGAATGTACATGCCATTATATCTACTTCAGTCTTATGAAGATTTACAAATAAATTCAATTCAAACAACCTCATTTACTTTTCACCTACTATTTTATATTTTTTAACAATGTAAAACTGCAATCGAACCCAAATTGCTCATGTAGGAAATAATAAAGAGTGCACACCAATGAATTAAATATTTGGGGGAAATGGAATATCAAATCATTCACCTCCCCTTGTTCTCTTTATATAGTTTTAAATGCAAAGCACTTAATCATTTAAACTAACTTTAAGTTAATAGTTATATTATGTACATGTGCTTAACCACTATTGTGTATCATAAGGTCCAAGCTACTTTGTAAGGTTAAGGTGTTATAGACTCAAGTGAATGCCAACCCTAGTAATAAACCCTTTCCATCACAACCATTCGTTTTAACTGTGTAGCAATTTAGATCATAATGATAAAGTATTAAACCTCACAAAGAAAGCCTTTTGAATAAGGATGCAACCACTCTCCATTGTAAAGGTGTCACCCAATTCTCTTCATCATAGGATAGAGTTTAAGAGGAGAAAACCACTAACATTCTAAAAATATTTTTTAAAGTACTTGGAAAAATGGCATAATATATTGGGAAGGCATCTTTTTTAATCTGGTACCTTTTACATACAAGACCAAGGACACACATGTATATTGTCAATTTGGATATTTGGATACCATATTTGGATATTCCTATTATGCTATTATCAAATGCAAACATTATAGAAACCAATGCCAAGGGACATTTTTAATATTAGATTGGTATTGAAATCCTAATTAGTTTTGGAGTTATTTGTGTAATTGATTACAAAATCATGGAATGACAATAACAAGCATATGGATGCTTTGAAACTATGGGTAGGTGTAAAATGACAAATTCCACACACCTAAGTTATTTCTTGCAAAATGGCCATGTTTTGGTATTGGCCACCAAATTTTCAACCATATTCCATATTCATATGATATTGCCCATAATATTTGTACAAATATAAACTATATATTTATATATTCTATATCAACTTCCTAAGTCATGATGTAGTCAAAACATAAAGGTGAGTGTGGTTTTGCAATGTATATGCAAGTTTTCGGAGGCTAAAATGAAGTAACCACACAAATGTAAACCTAGGTAAGTTAGGATGATGTTCTAAAACTTTTGCCCAAGTCAATGGGTTCACATGATTAATACATCTATAACCTTAATGGCTTAGGTCGGAAGGTTCCATAGCCTCCACAATTGTTTTTTTGAGGTCCTTGAAAGTGCACATGGAATATGAAATTTGATAACCAAATGTTGCATGTACATACATAAGTCTTGTACCATTTTAAAAAAAAATCCAATGACAATGATTCATTGAAACTAATTTCGATCAAACAACTTAAAATTTTGTAAGTCATCCGGTTGAATAAATCCTGCTTTGGATACTTCCAAACAATAATTTGTTTAGTCAATTCCCAAGTAAAGAGAGATGGAATGGTTTTTTTCTACATTTGTGTCTTTTCAAAGTGTTTTTTTTTTCCCCAACACCATAGTTGCTACAAAATTCTCAATATGTTCTATATCAAATTGCATCCCATTTTTGTTCAATTGAATTTGAATTCATTTGATTTTTTTCAAATCAATTCAATTCACTTAAAGTTGCATGCAATGTCATTCCAATCTTCATTTGAATGGAATTGTCAAAACAATAGAAAACTATTAGAAAAATTGCTCTAAACCATAGAAATATGGCAAAACTTCTAACAACCTCATGGTGAAAGTTCCATTGATGTGGTGGTCGCAGCTAACCCAGAAGGGTGAAATTTTGCATTAGTTTGCTATAAAAAAACACTTGTCCACATCCATGTCACCTCATTGCCAAGTCACACCTCCAAATTGCCAAATCGCCAACTCTAGTTCATCATCTGGAACAGCGGAATAGTCTCCAAATTGCCGAAAATAATTGTTTTGCAGGTTGCCCTATGCCTGAGATTTATTCCTTTTCTGCTCAAATTTATGCCCCAAAAAAAAAGATCGTTCAATTTTCACTTGCTTACTAATTCAAAAAAGGGTTCAATTGTCTATTTTTTAAATTGTGGGGGTAAATTCTAATCGTTCTTTTATTTTTCTTCCAAGCGCTTCTAGAGTTCTTCTCACTATATTTTCAAAGCAATTTGAAAGTTTTGAGCTCAAATTTTATTTTTATTTTTTCCATTTTAAGTCATCACTTGAATGGATGATGGTTCAAATTGATTAACCAAATGAAATATTTTTAATAGAAAAAACATGACCCCAAGCAATATATGTCTGAGGATGAAATTACTTTTTGAAAGATGAATCTATCCCCCTAGATTGGATGAATTCCATGTATGCACTATGTCCAAATGCAATGACATGAACTCTTCCTGGATGTGAAATGACCCAACTAATGTTTTTAAATTTTTAATGAATGAATGAAATAATTGGATGGAAGTTCATGTTGTTTGGAATGAAATATGTTATTGCTATGGAATATCACCTAGACTTCTATTTCATCCCATGAAATAATTTATTCAAAGTTTATTTCTTCCATTAGAATTCATCCAAATTCCATGAATGGACATCCATCGGTACCATGGCTTTTATTGACCACAAATTTTGCCACAATTAGATTATAGTGGAACCTAAGCCTCATGTTCCCCTATCATCAACCATGGATGAAATGTTATGAATGAAAAATTCTGGATAGTTTTATGGATGCTGTTTATTTGATCTTGATTTTTCATCCATTTTCATCCATAAAACAAATCATACTTCATGCATATTCAGCCATTGAACATGGATGAAATTTAATGAAAGAAATGAAATTATGAATGAATTATATTTTGTGTACAAAATATAATTATGCATAAATGATATTTCTCCAACGAACTTATTTCACCTTAAAATATCATGAAATTTTATCATAAGAATTATGGAGGAAGGTTCATCCATCCATCAATCTGAATTCATGAATGAGATTGCATGCATGCTCATTCATGGAATGTACATGAAATCTCATGGACAACAGAAACTTTGAATGCATTTTCATGGATGAAATAAAACACTAGGCAATAATTCATGGATGAAACCTATTTCATTTTAAAAAAACATGAAATTTCATCTGATTATTTCATTCTTCCACAATGAATTTCATCTAGTTGGATTTGTTTGCATCAATAAAAGAATTCACATCATTGCCTTGGACATAAGGCACGCATGTAATTCATCCAATCAGTGGGTATAGGTTCATTCATCAAACTTAATTTCACCAATGGAGATGGATTAAACGGGTTCATGTTTTTTCCATAAAAAAATCATTTCATAATTTGCTTCGTCAATTTCAGTCATCATCCATTCAAATGATGATTCATCCTTGCACCTATTTCTAGTTCACTGGGATTAAATTCTACACTGTTTATGAAAATTGGACCAAATCCGACAATCCAATTAAAAAGAAATTTCCTTTTTTTACCATTTCCATTGGTCCCCTAAAATCCTCACAAACTTACCAAAACCCTATTGCACATTAAACTGTTAGTACACTCCAGATAATTAAGGAAAAAAAATACACACCATCAAATCCAGCAATTTCATTGGTCATAACATTTTTTTTCATACCTACACACAAGTGTATTCAGAACACCCTCTATTTATTACAGTGATACCTAGGCTGGTTAGCCACTAGCTACTTACTTTTTGGAATTGCCAGGAGTTTTGAAAAATGAATGCCTGCCATGCCAAAAATCTTAATGAAGGTCTCAAGCACAATAGGTTCAGTTTTTAGTATAATGTTGAATTTTACATTATTATTATTATTATTATGGCAAAAAATAATTGATAAAGTGCGGAACCAGCCTAGGTAACTAGGGTAGTGTACTAATACTGTAACCCTGGTGACATGGAGTTGGCAATTTGGTGATGTGGATTTGGCAAACTGGTGAAGTCTATGTGGACTTAGCAACTTGGCAAAGAACAAAACTCAACTTGGCAAAATGGCCCACCACCAATGTTTCATATAGTTTGAGACATGGGCCTAGATGTTCAATTTTGCACTATTGTGTCACTAAGAGCTAAATTTTCGCACCCAAACCAGTCTTTTTTTCATTCAATTTTGTCATGCAGAGACAGTGGCAAGGATCCCACAACACGTTCCACCTTATTTGGCGACACATGACTAGAGGATCATTAAAACATTAGCCATAGACAGAACTGTGACAATATACTCGAAAAAAATTGGGTGAATTCTAGTGAATTTTTTACTTTGTGATTCAAGAAATTGAAATTTTCACAAAATTTGTGACCAAAAATTCGCTTCATTTTCTTGTCTTCCTGTGGCAATTTTTGGACAAAAAATTCTCACTAACCCACACCCTATTTCAGCTGGCGTTTATCATATCCAACACCTTCTTAATTATTTTCACAAGTCCACCCTTAAACAAGTGCAATATTAAACACAAACTGTGCACGCTGAGAGACAATTTAAATGTTAACAATTTAAAGGCTGATATGAGTCATTTCTAAGGCATATGGAGATCACAGTACCAGTGTTTTTTTGGCAAATAATAATCGTCAAAAGGTTACACTGAAAGAAAAAAAGGGAACATTTTGTTGCAAATTCCATTTAATTATTTAGAGGCAAGATTGGCTTTTCCTATGGTTTCTTGTCAGATTTATATCTACTACCTAGAGTCTTTGAAGTGTTCTCTACAGACATGTCACAGGTACTAGTGCCAAATCTGCTTTGCAATGCTTGCCACTTTAGCTGCATTACAAAATTGGAAAACAACAGACTGCTTGCTATGTACACTGTGTTAATATAGATGTCCAAATAATCGAAATCCATTTTGATACTAAAGTAAGTCTGTACTGCATCCAATTGTGGCTGCAGTCTGGAACGAAGGTTTTTCTCCCAAATTCCTCCAGGAGGTCGGTCCACTGGGGAGGATCCTCAGCATTAATTAACCTTAAATGGCGACTGTTCCATAGCCTTTTTATAAAGGTGCTGGTCAAATGACAACCTATGAAATGCCTAGGAAGATTATTTTTTATTTTTAAAAATGGCAAAAACTCACCGAAAATCACAAAATTTTCATGTCTGGTTTCACTTTTTGAAAAAACAATTCGCCAAAAAGGAACAAACACACTGTGTGGAACGGCAATCTCACCTACATCACATAAGAGTAGTGAAGCTTCTAAGGGCACCTCCACTAGTGCTCAGTATGTCACTCTGGATACTAAAATTAAATGTTGAAATTTAGGTTTTTATTTTGGCAACCTCACCAATAAAACTGTAACTGGAACTGCAAATATGTGGGGACTACTAATAGCAAACCACCTGGACCAATCATTATGATCGACCAATCAGGATTACTGATCCAATTTATTACACACTTTTTTGGAGGTCCACAACTGTGTTGCGCCTCCTACCAGCCACGACAACGTGCACGAATTTGGTGTGAAAAAACCAATTTCCTGAGCTAAACCGGCACATTTTGATTTTTTCGCAGTAAAATTTACTGTCTGGAGTCACATACTGAGCACCTTTGGGGATGCTCTAAATTATTGTGATTGGGAATGAATACCCAACAACAACGGTGCTATTGCTCAGTTATTTCTAACGTTGTCGTAGCTGTCTGAAACGCTGCAATTTTTCTGCACACGGAATTTTCTACATATTATGCATCAGTGTAGAGTCTGGATGCGAAGAGAACGATAGTGATGAGTGTTTTGTCGGAGTTCTGGCGGTTTTTACGACCTCACCTCTGATCTGCGCATTCAACAAACTGAGAAGTATTCTACTGTGAAGCCGTTTTCTAGAGTGGAGGAAGCCTGGCACTGTCCATTGCTAGGTGTATTTATTTATTTTTTCCACTTGCTCATTGCCGTGATGATTCCTGTGCTCCAACTTTGCATTTGTTTGAAACCAGAAATTGGAGCACCCTGTTTGTGCGTGAGAAAGCGTGATCAGTGAGTTGCGCGGGTTTGTTTCTTGGTGTCTGTGTTTTTTTTTTCCGTGCAGCTTATTGCTGAGAGGACGTCCTCGCTCACTCTTCCCGCTCGATTGAAAGCCCAGAAACGGAGCTGTTGGTTTGTGTGCGAGAAGAGTGATCAGTGACTATAAATCGAGTTGGTTGTAGAGACGACTTCAGGTTCGTGCAATCCCCGCATGATCAGCTCTAATAATATGGATTTGAAAGCGCTGCTGCTAATCCAAGGCGTCATTGTGGCTACTTGTTTGTCCACTTTTGTAGCTGCTTGTCAGTCAGCACCTGAGCCATCACGGTCGTCCTGTCTGCATCATCATCATCGTCATCCTTGTGTTCGCGAGCGCTGGCGACAACGCTGTGGGGTGCCGTTTTCGCGTTCTTCAGCTTCATGGCCGATGCATGGCCTGCCGCTAAAACATTCGCCTCGTTAATTGGCCAGCGTTCGTTGCGCATGAGGTTGGGTTACTTGCTTCTGATAGTACCGGTAACTCCATTTTCTGGAATTTCTGGGATTTTACAAAATATGTTCATCACCTTCAAATTTCGCCAAATCCTTAGACGGCCAACTAATCTTGCTCTAGGACCTAATAGCATGTCTATTAAGTCTAATGCTTTAAGGAGGGTAGTAGATGACATCCTTGTTATATTGTTTGGAATCAACCAACCACTTAATTTCTTGAAGTGTACAAGAATAGTAGCAAGTACTTATGTTGTACTAGGAATGAGTGATTCAACCAAGTTACCACGTACACATATCCATGCAGCCCACAGTTCAGTAAAGGAGGATAATATGGCCTTTGTTCTGGCCCTTGGGCACAAGGTCGTTGTAAATTCATGTTTGATGGTGTAAATGAAGCAGGGAAATTGGCTTTACAGGAAAGTGGTATCCTTCTTAACTACAAGCAACTGCGGTTTCTAGATGGTAGGAGTGACACAGCAACACTTATAATTGGTGTCCAAGCAATATGATATATTACATCTATCATTTATAGAACAATTGATCATTTGCCAGTAAGTCTTATAGAAGCCAGAGGGTTTGCTTGTATAGCATGTTGGTCATTGTTCATTCTATTTTTCATAGCGTGGGAGTGATTTGTCAAAATCCTCTTGTCATATACTTGAAACCCACACAAGAAACAGACATTTTAGATAAATGTAAGTCTACTCAATGGTGATATAGTGATGACAACCCATGTGAAAATGTGACGATCGTGGGAATGGTGGTGGTGGGGAGCGCAGTGGTGGCATTCACAATACTTATTGAATGGCATGTGCTGAAAATAAGTTGGTTGGATGCAATTGGACCCATCCTTTTTTTGCTTTCTCTTATCACCCAATCACTTTCAACTATCATATTCTTGAAACATTTGACTTCATTGGTTTCATTTAATTTGCAATGTTAGACCAAAAGGTGCAAGTTCAGGTTTTTTGGAACTACATTCAAGTTGGCATGTTTTTCCTAGAATTGAATTGTGGAACTAACCTTTTGCTAGATCAAGTATTCTGAAAAAAAATTCTTAATATGGAGTCAAATTCTTTAAGTAAGCAAGTTGAATTTCTTAAAAATTATTAAGTAAGCTAAATTTCATAATTAAGTATTGATTTTAGTTAGTTGTTGAACTCCATACCTATATAAAACCCTATGTAAATTCAATGTAAAACTTTATATCTATAAAATCTTTAGCATTGGGGCATGTGTAACATGGAATTGAATTTGATATAAATTGAGCTTAAAAGTTTTTGAGTTTAAAAAAAAATGTTTGAATCAAAATTGAAAGATTAAAAAATTAGAAATACCAAGACTAATGCACACCCAAATAACTTTCAAATAAACTAAAAATCTTAAAATTGAGATTAAAGGCTCACTAAAAAAAAAGGAAGAAATTGGGCAACATTGGTTGAAATCAACCCCTTGTGAAGGCCATGTAATCACATTTGTGGTACTAGTTGTAAATGTCATTTCACATGTAATCTTGGTGGAATTTGTCATTATAGTTATGGACAATGATTTTTGCAACTATAGTAAGAGCAACCATCTTCATGATATGATAGATTTAATCTTAGTTGTTGGATCAAATAATAGAAAATAGACCTAGCTATACTGACAACCTTTACAAGCTATTTTAAAAATCAGATTGCATGTTTAATTTTCTTATGTTGCTTTATTCCAACCATTTGCTTTTTCAACCTAGAATTGTTGTGTATTAGGTTGCATCCCATTGTGCTTGGTGAGGTTCCAATGAGAAATTTGGGCTCATTCGATTGGGCTCCACAAATTCCCAATTAAATAGCAAACCAAGCAAAATGGATTGTACTTGACATAATACACTACGTAATGGTATCCATGTGGATTTGCATAATCTTCAAATGGATTTGTAGACTAATCACATGGATTTTGCAGAATGGTTTATTCTATCCATTATGTATTATAAGGCAATGGGTAAGATATGAACCCCTCCATTATACCTAGTAAGGAATTAAAAAGATGCAAAAAAGGCCACGAAAAAACCATTATGTTCAAAAAATATGCAACAAGTCTCTAACCTTTTCCTTCTCTATTAACATTTTATGTATTTTGATAATGTATTTCATTCCTTGCGTCATGTCAGGCTCTTCAATGTTTTTTTCTCAATTTTATGATGCAGTAGAGGTAACAGTCATTCATAAACTTATGTAGCCCAATTTGGTTATTAACAAAATATGAAGTAAAAATTGAAAAATCCTTGTAAGCTTTTTGCTACCTACTTGAACCATGTAAAAAAATCTAGATTTTTTTCAAGACTTTTTTTAAATTTTGGCAATTAACATGTAATAATCTGAAATAATTTATTATAATTAATATAGGATGACTTTGATATGTATATATTTTAAAAATAAATAATAATAGGATGATAATAAATAGGTTGAAAAATTATCTAATACTCCCTAAAAATGATCATTTGACACACATAAATCCCAAACCTTGCATTAAATGTCCCCCTTGGGAATTTTAATTTGAAAGCAATTTACAAAGCATCCACTAATTTTATTCATTAATTTGGCCTCATGGCTCCAACATTGTAACAACCCAAGAAAGGTCAAATTTCATATCAAGAGGATTTCAATATATCAAGGCACATGCATACCCTAATTGATATGCCATGCAACAATATATATCATATCGATGTTTATATTTGTGTTGGGATTTCTCTTTGATAATTGTTTCTTGAGGTGGAAATTTGTACATAAAGATGTGTCATTATTTCATGTTTTATTTATCTTGGAATGCTTATATCATGCAATTGAGAAATATTGGAGATGTTAGAATTGGGCAACAACCAAGTTTCAAAGCTACCCAAACATAGTCAAAATGTGTGGACATGTGATAATTGCACATCCTACCTACCTTCATGCAACAAAAGACAATTTCTTTCCTTGAAATTTGATTTGGAACATTGTGTGCTCATCTATTTTCCCAAATTGACAATTCCTATTTATCACATACACTTTGCCATTTTGCTAAGTGCATATTAACGTTTTTTTCCCATTTTTGTGATGTAGCATGGGTGGCCAACATCTCACAAGATATTTAGTTTTAATGGCAACAAGTTTTGCAAAAAAAATTCAAAATAGTGAAAAATTACTTTAAACAATAGAAATCCACCAAACTTTCCTCTGTGATTGGACATAACCTAACACCCTAAACTGAATCCAAAAACATACTTCATGAATTGGATATGTCAACTCCTATTGTGGTGGTTGCAATCTATAATGAAAGGTGAAATTTTGCACCAAATTGTCAAGTCCACATTGCCAAATTGGCAACTCCAGTTAATCCTCTACATTGCATGTATACTCTCCAAATTGCTCATAAAATGGTTTTTTACAAGTTGCCCAATTCCTATGACTTATTCCTTTTTTGCCAAAACTTATGCCTCCAAAAGATTCTGCTATTTTCACATGCTGATTAATTGGAAAAGGGGGCAAATTGGTCATTTTTAGGGGTACATGGGTGTCAATTTTGATGGTTTTTTTATTGTTGAAAAGAACATTCCAAACTATTATAGACTTCTTTTCAACTCTACTTTCAGAGCAATTTTAAAGATTGTGAATTCAATTTTTTCTAACTTTTAGCACATTGGTCATTGTTTATAGAAATTTCAAATTAATGTAACTCTACTCCATGGTTATACAATGATAACAGCACATGTCAAAATGTGGAATCACGTGGATGATGGTGGGGAGCATTGTGGTGGCATTCACAATACTTGCAATCTAACCCATCATTTTTTTTGCTTGTTCTTATCATGCAAGTATTTTTAACTATCATTTTTTATACTACTTCATCAAATGGCATATCATAATATGTTTTTATTTTTGCATGTACAATGATTAGTTTGGGTGGCATGGTTATATCCATTGTGGCCACCATAGTGAATTCACATATTAACAAGCTTGACATTCACCCTACATTTGTGAATCCTTATAGATGACCCACATCATTGATATGCCGTCACATATTATTTGGGATGTGATATGAACAAAATGAATACAATTTAATGATTATTAAATGAAGATACAAACCATATAGTTCTATGTCACAACTTCATATGATTTCCAATCACTTTATCTGTTCACATTTAATGTGTTAATTTTATATTTCTCTAATGTGAATCATTTCATTTTTTTCATTCATATTGTATGAGTTAATAGGTTGCTTTCATGTTTTTTGTTGCATTTAATTCCAAATCATCACAAGAAACATTCCAAACTTTTAGTACACATGTTTTAAGACCTTGCTGATGAAGAGTGCTTTTCTAACTTCTTTCTCAAAAAGACTTTGACAATTGGTGGCATGGTTATGATTTATAACCACACAATTATGTTTTAAACCCATTATATGAGTGACGTTTGGAATACCATGTGTGCATATGATGGATGGGCATGTTGCATAAAAATCCATGCATCTAAACAAGAAGTTTTAGATTTAATTAAGGATTTTTATTTTTTTTTGAATTTGGCATAAAGGGAAGAGTTATTATGTGATTAGCTTTTTCTTTAACCTATTTTATTTTTTCCTTAAATTCTTTGAATTGAAAATTATTGAATGTTGAGGGGATTCCATGCATTTAACAAATCTTCTCAAAAACTTAAAATTCCCTCATCCTTCAATTGAGTTTACTGAACTACTGAACATACATATGTGACTCAAGAAAAAATTGTGGAATTTGTAAGAAATAGAAAATAAGAATTATAGAATGGATGTGGCCACAAATGCCATTGTGCAATCTAACCCCTATGTATAATTCCTAATGGTGTTTTATCAGTGAATGTTGGATTACTTTTTTGGTAATAAGAAATAAGTTATGCATGTTAATGCAAAGTTTATTTAAATAATTATATAAAATATAATGCCTTGGTGACAACTTGCACCTATTGATGCCTCCAACTACCCAAAGTCTCACAAAGATAAGGACAAATTGTAGGATGCATCCAAATATTGAAATAGGTGTCTGTTTGTTTCGTTGTATGTGATCACAATATAACCCTCCTAAATCATGGGCCCCTTGCTTCTTTTATTAGTATTGTTAGCAAGCCTTCAACAAGGCAATTTGCATGTGTAAAGTTTGATAATTTGCATAGCAACAGAACTGAAGTGATTGAACTTATAATGATTTTCGTTTGTGAAAATTAATAGGAAAAAATTAGGATGGATACCTTAAAGGAGGTTTAGTTTATGGTTGGCCAATGCCACATGAGCCCACTAATTTGAATGCAATCTATCTATAAAGGAAGGTATTGTTTGTTTTGTTTTATTTGTACTTATGAGATCCACTGAATGAGGATGCTTCAGATTGCATTCTTGGTCTCTTTGGAAAACTGTTGAGAAGGAGGGGTGCATCGGCTTCGTTTCATGGCATTTGGACTTATGAATATTGAATGATTTCTTCACTGAAAATTAAATTAAATCGTAGCTGAAAATTTCGGACAAATTGGAACGTGCCTTTAGTGTTATTGGAAAGATCTTGACGGGCAGGATTTTATGGAATTTATTCAGTAAGATTTGGATTCAGAATGTGGGAGATATTGATTTTTAAGTGATTTCTGCTGCTGAAAATTCAAATAAATTCCAAAAAACCAGGTTCTGGAAAGAAAAATCAGTTGAGGACGTGGCAACACTTGGGCCAACAGCACAGGCCACACTAGTCACAATGAAGAAAACTATGGCATTATATGGTATAATAAGAAAAAATCCTTTGTGATGTAGAATCCATAACGGTCCTAAGAAATCTTGATTAATTCCATATCCTGGATGAATAGTAATATCTATCTATTGGCACCTCCAAAATATTTTAAAGACACTTGCATTTTCTATGTTGTCATAAGTCTAAACTAACAAATCCCAAAATCAATTTTTTATTTCAAGTCCATGTTGAAAAAATTGAATGCCTATTATTTTGAATATGATTGGCATTTTGCAATATAAACTTAATAATGTTCTTTTTTTTATATGGTTTTTTTCATTATATATCAAAACTATTAAAGTCCAATGTCCTAAGAAAAGCACATTTGAAAATAAAGATCTAATTTATGTGTTAAAAAGTAGCCCCTAAATTATTGGGTGCAATAGAGTTTTACTTTCAAACTAACACTTCTACATTCGTACCATTTTACAATGTGTTGTTTGTGAACATATTTTATTTTTGCTTTGAATAAAAAACTTGACTATATCCCTAAAATTCTGACCCTGCCATTAGCCTAGGCGAAAAATGGTGACAAACAGTTTTGGAAGGAGAATTTTCATGCTGCCAATGGGAAGGCTCAGCATGCACTCATGAACAGTCCAGTTTTTTTCTTTTTGAGGGTGCAAGGGGAGAGGGATATTTTTGTAATGAATCAAACTAATGTCAATATCATGACATGAATCTCATGTATTTTACACCTTTATCATACTAGCAACAAGCTCGTTCTTGTGTCAAGGTATACATTGTAATTTCATCAACCTTGATGTGTTGAAGCTAATGAAGCTCTTGTAGGTACATAGTTCTAACTATGTAATGTGGCATTCCCCAACTTTGGGGGTGGGGGTTTCTTAGGGTCATTTTGACATTTGTGATATCCTAACTAAGTTTATGCATATAGGCATTGAACTTAGATAAAAAGGGATAACCTTTTATATATATAAAGAAGGATGGAAATCCATCCACAAAAAGCACAAGGCATGTCAAATCAAATGTAAACACACAAAAGGAAAACCAAGACCATCAAAATAGTAGTAATGAAGTGGAAGATGTAATGCTAAAAGGGCATCCTCTGCCACAAATCAACTAATGATGGAGGTGCACTAGTTAATATGTGTGGAAGAAATGAAGAATTGTGACTAAGCATGGCAAACCATTGAAGAATCACAATGGCTTGCACATGCTATAAGGTTATTGACACACATTGCTTATAATGAAATATAAGCATCGAAGGTATCAAGGAGGTCTGTTGATGGTGAACTATATAGACATGTACACAAAAAGTCATAAAGGAATCAAAACGAAGATGGAAACAATTGTAGGTCTTTATGGCAAGGGGAATGAAATCATCTCCTAGCACTTGTTATGTGTAGGATCGTGCCTTGTCTTGAATGGCAACTATTACTGCATGCGCTATTATTATTGAAACACATTGCACCAAATCTGGACAAATCATACCAACAATGACAACATCCACCAAGGTTTAAAAATTGTCTCTAATGATGACAATATCCACTCATCTTCATGTGGTGAAAGAAAAGGTGAAAAACCTCTCTTTATACATGGGCTCCACTCTTTGATGCGATAGCTCCAACAATATTTTGAAATGTATCATGGGGTACAATGTGTTCATTCCCACATAGGCAAAGTAGTTTATGAATACCCAAATCATCGATGGCATGACAACACCAACATTGTGAAAGATGTGCAACTTTAGGATGTGGTATATACTAAAATGAATATGAAGTGTTGTAAAAAAATGGGTAGAAGATAAACGGAATGAAGGGGTGTTAGGACAAACTAATAACCAAGCCCTTGTTGTTGGACCTACACAAGAGTGGAGACATGCTCACACAACATCTAAAAGAGTATTTGCTAGAAGTGAAGTAAATTCCTACTTGTGTAGTTGGTCCATCAAAGAAGACTGCATTTGAGGATAGGATTGCACTACTAGACTTTTGAAAAGCAAGACATGTGATCGAACGACCTTAAGTAACAATGCACGAATATCATGTAGTGCAACTTGGAAGGGATAAATATTGATTTTTACATTTGCCATTGTATGAAAAAGAATAGGGTGATCATCATGTTGAAAACAAAAAACTAATGCAAAAACAATCAAAGCCCAACATCATAAAAAGACAGGGGCAGCACGTTGGACCACTAAAGGAAGACCTAGCCCCCCTAAAGAAACAAGAAAAGTGACTTGACAACGAGCCAAATGGCCCACTATGGTGCTAAAGGATCCTGACCCTAATAACTTTTCTAACATAGCTATGGTACGAACGTCAAATTCGATATAATCATTAGAAGAAAAAGGCCAATTATAATATATACATAATTTATAATTCAGCTTAATTATTAATAATTTTAAGTTTTGATATTTTAAAAACTAAACTAAGGCTATTATAATTAAATGAGTTAATTTGATTTTTATAAATTTAAGAATTACATTCTAGTATACTACAATATTTAATTATGTACTTATAATATATAATTGTTATTACATCAGAAAATTTTAGAATAATTTTATAGTAAACTTAAATATTTATAATAAATTATTTTACGTATTATTATTATTTTTTAAAATGAATAATTAATATTACAACATAAATTTTCACATTGATTAAAATGATAGTTCGCAATAAATTAAAAATAACTATTGTATTTACAACACTTATATTTCAATAATAATAATAATAAAATTCCATATCCTCATTGAAAAGTTATGTCCTATAACTAAGATTTTTATTTCAATTTTTTATAATAATCTTTAAATAATGAACAAAGTTGTTGTAATTACTGTACTTAAAAACAATGATACATTAAAATAATTGTATTTATTAATCATTATTTACATTTTTACAATAATTGTAAATTTAAAAACATAAAGTTTTATATTAATAATAATATTTCTATATAGACATAAAATCATTGTAATTTTATTTTTTTTGTAAGTTATTTTTACACTACTTGAATAATTAACTTATAATTAAAATTTAATATTAATATTAATAATTTATAAATTTAGTTATTATGTAAGTTTATAGAAATATCATAATTTAATTAACATAATTATTGTTATGACCACAATTACATGGATTTTAATATAATAAATTTTATTTTTTGTAACTACTTGTTCATAATATATCATTTTTATAAATAATTATATTTATTAGTCATAAGTTACACTAAATGATTATTGTTAAAACTTAAATTTTTATATTATATAATTTATATTATTACAGTAAAAAAAAAATTATTGTACTTAATGTTACATTACTTTAAAATCATCGTAATTATTTTAGATAAGAATTAATTATATTAATTTCAATAATATTTTCCAATTGAACAAAATTATTCACAATTTGTAATTTATAACTTTAAATCTCATTTAAAATTTTGGAAAAATAATTATTGTAATGATTATAATTATAGGAATTATCATATAATCTTTTTAATAAAAAAATCTGTAATTACTTATCTATGATAAATATTTTTATAGTAATATTATAGTAATTAAAAATATTAATATATTTTCAGCAGATTATTTTATTTATAATTATTAATTACCAATGGAAAAAACATTTAGTTGACCAACAACAATTTTTTAAATGATAAATGTGATTATACAATAATGACTATAATTATTTTAATGTTACTTTTAAAATAAATAATTTGTGTAGGAATTTATTTTTTAATAGAAATTATTAATTCATTATTTTTAAGTTTAAAATAAATATTAATAATAGTTATTCTTAAGTATCATAATTTATTTATTTATAAATTAATTATATTATCTATAATTTGAGCAAAATTTTAAAAGTAAAGAAATATTTGTAAATATTTAAACTATTTATTTATCTATGAATTATGTATTGACAAGTTATGAATAACCAAATAACTAGTTAGTTAAATATTAAGAATTTATTAGTTATTTAAATAATTGATAATGAATATTTAATAATTGTAATGTATATTTTGTATTTTAAATATATGTTAAATTTAATCATTATGAATTAAATGATTATGTAATTATCCAGTGAGCCATGTATTTGATTTGTTTAAAAATCTAAAAACTAAAAAAAAAAAAACATGAGGAAAGTTTTTAATTGCCACTTAGTTTGTGAGGAAATTACAACTTCAAAACTTATCCCATATTGTTAGTTTTCCAATCCTAATTTGAACATTATATAAACAAGGGGTGTGGTCATCCAATTTCACATTTAAAAATGTGTGCACATGAGTTGAACCATTCAAAAGGCTTGACCCAAAACAAAAAAGAAAATTATGCACAATTTTAAACTACCTACCTCCCTAACCTACTTATCTACCTAGTTAAGTAGGTGCCTAGTTTAACCAATCCACCTAGGTTGACCTATGTACCTACCTATCTTTTTACTTAAACATGTAAGTAGGTATTTAGCCTAAGTTTGTAGGCACCTACTTGTGTACTTACCTAGGTACCTACCAACTTAATATTAGTATTTTGTATAAAATTCATTTGTAAATGCCACATGCATATTTACATCGGGTCACGTGTCATAATATAAATCATCCAAACATGTGAATTGAACGTCCTAATTATTTCAAAATAATAATAATAATTTTAAATAATTAAATAGTGGGATATGTGGCAACACATCAATTTGCCTTCAATAATGACTAAAATAGTTGCATATTAATTGCATTTGACAATACGTACATAATGGATTCAAAGGATGAACTTGTATTTGTTAATTTTTTCGTTCATCCAATACCTTTTGTCATTTGTAACTAATATCACATGCGATTTGTCCAAGGCAACTAAATGGATTTTAGTCGCAAATGTCGCTTGCAACTATAATTTAGTTGTAGAAACCAATCAAAAATAGGTGTTTTTCCTCTAATGAATGTTGCAAGATACTTGGAGATGGAAATGGAATACATTGTACAAGTAGTTTAGCCGTTGGGCATAACAAAGTGAAAGCATTGCAAAAGCTACCTAATCAAAATCTACAAGCATAGGAAGGCTAATGATCATGTTAAGGTCCTCCTAAAGCGCCTCTAATACAAAGGATTCCACAAATGGCAAAAAAACACACTTTAGCACCTAAAATATGAAGACCGAGGTTAGGTGTAAGAAAATCTAAAGGAATGGCATAAACTAGTCTAAACCCTATTGAGACCAAGTTACACACTTTGTCAACTACATTAAAAGTCCTAATGCTCCAAATTCCTCCTATAATCACAAAAAACGATAACACATCCGAAGCAGGACTAATTATGTGTGTATCATCTGCCAACGAAAGAAGAACACAAATAGGTTGGGCTACTATAGTAGGACAAAATGCACGAAGATGAGTTAGTGCAAACAACATTCCTCCCAAAGGATCCTCTTGTTGTGTACAAGACTCAAATGAAATGATAATGAGATCCCCATGCCTAAAAGCCTCCAAGAAATATAATGAAGATGGGAGTGCGTAAAATCAACAAACAAATGAGAGAAGTTAATCCAAGGTGCTAATAGAAGACTACAACTTTTGAAAAATGGTTCTTCAAGACACTAAATTAAATGCGTTTCAAATGTCCACCTATAAGACCACCCGCTTTGAATGTAAATTCAAAATAGTTCTAACCCCATGAACCATTATTTCACACCCACCTAACATTGCCACCCCAAATTGGTCTGGATTAAAATGCTCTGCAAATGTAGCCTTGAACTAAATAGCTAGTGTGTAGGTGATTAATTGATAAATCACCTCTCCAATCGTGATTGATCAAACGCCTTCGGCTTGTTTCTCCAAAGCCAATAGTCATGATGCAACAAGCAAGCATGATATTGATGTTGACCACAAGTGATGTGTCCACATATCTCAAAAAAATCAAAGCCACTAAAAGAATCATCATGGACAAAACAATCTCGCAAAAGTTCATAAACCATATTCGAGGGATTGCCGAATGAAAGACATGGAAAATGTGTCCAAACAAAATAAATGCCTCTTTATCCAAAACAAGATCCGTCTTTAGATGAAAATTGTCAACAAAAGGGGGGGAGGTCAACCTTAGCCAATGGAAGAAGATGGTGAAAGGCAACAATGGTCTCAACAGATGCGGTCGTAGGAGTGCTGGGGGCTAATGCATGCATTGCTCAAGCATATTCCCTACATGAGTAAGTGCATGTGTGTGACGCAATCATGTTGATGGAGGTGGAATAGGATCTAATGCCATGTCTGAAAATCTTTGGGAAGCTAATGCATGTGCTTTAATAGTGTGTTCTTCTTATAATGTATCTCAATCCCCTACCATGTACTGATGCAAATGGGCGTGCGTATCTTGGTGGCTTTTTTCACCACCTTGTGGCAGAAATGACAAGCATCAAGAATGGAAGAGCAAAAATGCATGTTAAGCTACTGTGTCGAATGGATCAATGGCTAACCGAACTAAAAGGATGCATAAAGCATGTTGAACCTCAACATAAAGAGCATATGGAATGTGATGGTATGAATAAAGATGTGGTAAACCGAGATGGAAAACATTGATGATATCTAATGATGCAATCCATGTCCAAGTCGAAGAAGGAAGAGAAGATGGTAATGCCAAAGGCATCAGCACCCCAAAAGCTAATGACTGCTTATGTGCGGTGCATGATGTTTTGTGATGTGTTAAACTTGTTTTTGCTATGTATCAATGACCACAATTGAAACAAGGAACACATGGACGTTGCTTATGGGATGGATGGGCCTTTAATGTAGTTATAGGTGATTGAAAAATAACCCATGGTTGATGAGTTAGAGAAGGTGTGGAATGTGTGGACTAATTATGAGTAACTAAATAAACTTGATGAGGCAAAATAGGTGCGCTAAGAATTATGAGGTGAGGGGGTGGAGATGTGTCATGATGATCCATACAAGTCATCACAATATTAGAATCCTACTGTGATACCCGTTAACATTTTGTTGAAAGTGAAACGATTAGGCTTGCCATAGTTATACACACTAACTAACGAAGCCTTACAAAAAACTTTTGGAATTACTCCTACCCCAAAAATGTATATCAAATGTACCAAGGTGGAACCTGAAACTAAATTGAAACTATGTGTCTATGATTCTCAAAATTGGAATTGGAATTTGAACTTTATGAAGAATTGGACCCAGAATAGTTATAATGGAACTTGAACACTACTTCATGTGTGAAAAATTGGACCCAGAAGGGTTCTAGTGGAACTTGATCACTACATCATGTGTGTAGAATTGGACCCAAGACGGTTCTAAGGAGAAGCAACAACAATTATGGGACTATAATAAGCCTTAAATATGACATGTGCCAAGATTAAAAAAAAAGACAAAAGCGAGGAAGATGAAAATGATAGAATCTCTTCCTACACAAGAATAGTGAATGAGAAAAAGAAGAAGAAGAAGACGATTATGGAGATGTTTTTACCCTACATAAGTCACTAGACCTCTAAATAATAACTAACTCATGTGAATCATCAAGGCTGCAAAAAATCTTATTGGGGAAGCTATGAGAAAAAAGGGACCACAAAAATGCATTTGATGATAAGCCCTCACCCTTGGGACCCCCTTCCTCCTCCTCCTCCTCCTTTTTTTCCCTCCCAATTTGCATCACAGAAGGTGTGCATAACAAGCAAGTGTTAATGGCATCAAAAGGCCCCTTTTAAAATCAAAAACTTGACAACACTCATTTTCACCTATCATATAAAAAGGCACAAGGTAAGGAGGATGTACTATGAACTAAATTGATTGTATAGGCATTGAACTTGCACAAATTAACTTAATAAACACAAGTTAATTTAATCCAAATTTCAATCATTTTCAAATGCAAAGCCTAATTGAAAAGGTGATGACACACCCCTAAGCTCTTCGATGGACTCACTACAAGTCAAAAGATGAAGACAGTGGAAGGAAAAGGAGTCAGGGCACGCTCCTTAGTTCGCAACACTTCAGGGGTAGAAAGGCGTGTTGGATCTTCGAGATAAAGACTAAGAAAATTGACAAGCAACTCAGTTACTCACACGGACCTGCACAAACTAAACAACAAGTTGGTTAGTGCATAGCTGCACATTTTTGGTGCATGGACGAACCATGGGCAAACATGGACTCACATGACTCATCACAGCCCAAATTTGGGGGAAGCCACCACCTTCCCCCTTATAGTATACTTTGTGCCTAACCATGGGATTAGCACCCAAATGTCATTTTGTCTCAAAATTCCCAAAATTGGGACTCCCGCGACTTTGGAGGCCCATAACATTATGTGTAAACCTCTAATTGAGGTGAAGTCTGGAGCAAAGTTGTAACCCTCATCGAGAATTTTCCAACAATATGTGGCACGCCACTTGAACACAAGGGAATCACGGCGATTCCCAACTTTTAGTGGTCAGGAGTCAAATTGCCAATTTGACTTCCGGCCCTTCTTTTGGCCATAACTTGTGTTGTAGGTGCCCAAATGGGTCATGCGAACCTATTTTAGACATCAATGTTCTAAGATCTTTTCAATGATATAAGGGATTTTTCAATCCAATGAGTTTTGACCTTTGAAATAACCCTTTAAAAATTTGGGAATCCATTGGGACTTCAATTCCCAAAATGGGAACTCATTTGAGAGTGTGAGGGTTCATTCCCTCACACTCTCCCACACTCCTAGGAACATGAAATGTGATTCCCAGGCTTGATTCTTGGCCCACACCTTCGTAAGCCCTTGCCTTGGTCGCAAGCCCAAGGCTAGGGTTGCAACAGGTGACGTGTCACATGGAGTTTTTATTTGTGTTGGTCCACGAAGTGTGGAACCTTCATCCCTTGTTGCATTATTCATTTCTTTGGGAATATGTTGTGCAACACATTTTATTTTTTTTGGATGAAGGGAACAATTTCTTTATGAAGTTAAAAGTTGTTGAAAAGGCCCATTGATATGGAGCAAATAAATGAAGCAAAAACATTTTCAAAGTTGCCTTTAATTTTTTGTTTCTTGATTTTTTGGCTTTGACAATGTTCACAAGCAGAACATAACCTACAACATTTTCATGCTCTAATTCAAGAACTTGTTTAGCAATAGGTATACCATCTACACATTACCATGAATTTTACAAACACCAAGCAAAGTTGTCCATGCAACCACATCTAGTTTATATGGCACCACCTTGATCAGATTCTCTACCTCCTTTAGTTAGCTAAGAAGGTCAACTATGTAGGTATAGTATTCCAACTTTGCCAAAATCATATAGTCTGTGATCATTGAAACATATAAAAGTGCATGCCTTCATCCACCAAACCTACATGGCTACAAGTGAACAAAAGACAAATAAACATGGTATCATCTTGTTATACACATTCTTCACACATCTATTCAAAATGTTTAAGAGTTTCCTTACCAAGCCCATGCATGGCACATCCTCCAAGTATGGCATTCCAAGTGACCACATTTCGAGATGGTATCTTGTTGAACACTATCCAAGCATCTTCCATGTTCCCACATTTTGCATACATGTCCACCAAGTTATTCCCCACAAAGACATCACACTCTAAACTATTTTGAACATTCTATTAATGAACACACATGCCTTATATAAGGGCAGCTATGATAACACAAACACCCCCACAAAAGTAACAAAATTTGGTTGCACTCCTTCCTATCACATTTGTCAAAATAGTTCGAGTGCCTTTCTACCCTTGCCCACATTTCACATGTCCCAACATTGTGGTGCTCCAGGTGACCACATCTTGAAATAAGGTCTTGCTGAACATTATCTAAGCATCTTCAAGGTTCCCACATTTTGCAATAATGTCCACTAAGCTACTCCCCACAAAGACATTTGCTTCCAAACCACTTTGAATGATATGGTGATGAACATGTTGGCCCTTTTGAAATGTAACCACATTGGCACATGGGTGAAAACATGGTAAAATATACACAATAGTAATGTAAACAACAAAATACTGGGGTCCCTCAATAAAAGGATTAACAAGTAGATGATTTTATGGGGTTAAATTATTTTTTTTGGGTATGCTATTTGTTAACTTTTCTTTGCATGGACTTCAAAAGCTAAATTGTTATAATCATGTTTTTTTAAGCTACTTGCAAGTACTTGAATCAAACTTAAAATTTGTGAAAGTTTGAAAAATAGAGTTCAAGTACTTGAAAGTAGGTGAAATGTTTTGGCAAGTATTTGGTTTTCTTCTCAAGCACCTCAATATTGATGTGATGAACATTTTAATATATATTTTTTGATTAATGGAATTTGTTTTCATAGCTAAAATCATCCCCAACCCCTAAAAAATGACATAATGTTTAGGGATACTTTTGGGGTATTTTTTCAAGTCTAAATGATATGACACAAGTTGCTTTGAAAAGCTAAAAGGATGCTAGAAATGCCCATGGAAAAAACTAAAAGTTTTGTTTGTTTTAAAATCTTAGAGGAAAGTTTGAAGTTTGAAAGATTGTTTTTTTGGAGTTTCAAGTAAAAAAAAGGTAACAAGTACATACAAAATATCTTGTTTGCACCCACATGCATTTTGCACCCCCAAAAAGGTAACAAAATTTTGCTACACACATTTATATTGCATTTGTTAAAATCGCTTTAGTGTTTTCTGCCCTTGCCCACAATTCACATGTCCTAATATCATGGTGTTCCAAGTAATCACATCTCAAGATGGCACCTTGTTGAACATTCTCCAAGCATCCTCAATGCTCCCACATTTTGCATACATGTGGACCAAGCTATTCCCCACAAAAACATCACATTCATAAGCACTTTGCATGATCTGCTGATGACCGCACCTACGCTTTTCAAGTGTAACTACATCGACACATGCATTCAGCACCCCCACAAAAACAATAGCATCTAGTCGCATGCCCTCCTATTGCATGTTTCCAAATAATTCCAGTGCTTTCTACCCTTACCCACATTTCACATGTCTTAAGACCATGCCATTCCAAGTGACCACATTTCAAGATGGCATGTTGTTGAACATTGTCCAAACATCCTCAAGGCTCTCACATTTTGCATACACGTCAAGCAAGCTATTCCTTAAAAAAACATTAGACTTTAAATCACTTTGAACAACCTATTCATGAACAAACTTGCATGCCATCTTCCAATTCTCATAAACCAACACATGCTTTAATCACATGAACAAAAGTGTATTTGTCAAGATTCATTCCTTCTTGTTGGGTACGTTGGAAAATATGCATCGCCTTATCGAGTCGCTCATCCTTCACATATTTTGTAAGCTTTTGATTCCATGCAAATATGTTTAATTGCACTATGCTTGATGCCATCACAATTATCTATGTTGCCATGAATGGTGGGTCTCATTGGTCTTCAAGCCAAAGTGCTTTGCCTATCTTCTTATGTCTAAAATTTGGATACCTTTCATTTGCCTATAATTAGAAATCCAGATCAAGCAAATTAACCATATATTTTCCACATCTAGGCATTAATAGTATCATAAGAACAAAAATAGCCACATGGACCTTCTCCATCCATCACCATATTCCATTTTCTTACCTTGTCCAACATCTTCAAATACTATCGCACTAGTGCAAAAGACTTGAAAATAATTTTTGCCAAGTTTAGACAAGGGCACGATAACAACCAACAAATAACAACCAACATGTGAATAGTTGAGTCAATTCTTTTGACTAAAAAAAATTTGTGTTCAAGTCATGTACTTTGATCACATAGAAGCCACAATCAAGTATTACATCTTGCATAGAATGTGTCAAATCTTTCAATGTGGTTGGAAAGATATAACCATAACTAGGTCAAGATTTTTTAGGAAACAAAACACATGTACTATGAGAATAAGGCAATAAGCATAGGGAAGCTTACAATTATTGTGATCTCTGGGTGTCACCTTTATTTCTATTTGATGCGCTTTGGAAAGAAGTGTGGTGTCCTGCAAAAGTCATTGAAGGCTAAAGAATAATTGTGGATGCACACAAACATGTTGCGACAAGCTCTTTTTGGTCAACCTCCCTTTTCTCCATATGGTGGTGGTGGTGGAATTGTTGTTTTTGTGGTCTAGAAAAAAGTCAGATCTTGCACATGATAATTGCTGCACTAATGATAAAGAAGACATGGCTTCTTCACAAAACCCTTAACAATTACTCTTTCACTTTTTCTCTTTGAAATCCAAAAGCATCCTAAGTAAGACACAATTGCAATTCCTTCCCAAATGTCCAAAATCCAACTAAATGCAATTTCTCTCCTACCGCCACTTGTGAATTTGTTGGTTGGACAATTTTAAATTGAACCTAATTTGTTTGCTTGCAATGGTCGTAAAACCTTCAAAAACCTTGGCACCCTATGTAAAAAAGTTGGAATTCCAATAATATGTTCCTATTGTTTAAATGTTCAACTCTAGGCCAAAACAATGTTGAAATTTGAAAACAAAGTTAGAGAAATCTAAATAATTAACCCATTACAAACCATAAAGGAGGAGTTGGGTGAATAGGAGTTAACTTCTGTCGATTTGGGCCCTCATTTAAATATGGGACATCTATTTATTTGAACACTTGTCTAGATTAGTTTTTTTTTTTTTTTTTTTTTTTTTTTTTTTTTTTTTTTTTTTTTTTTTTTTTATTTTTTTAAAAAATATTTTAAAATATTTTATATTTTTATAAAATAAAAACAAAAATACTTACATTTTATATATATTA
>Ga0116231_10003497_pt1 | contig 32588 bp, 18 predicted proteins | sample S1TSphgellanicum_2_FD_89695 | JGI IMG/M metagenome (GOLD analysis project Ga0116231, IMG submission 89695) | Host-associated microbial communities from peat moss isolated from Minnesota, USA - S1T2_Fd - Sphagnum magellanicum MG | ecosystem: Host-associated > Plants > Peat moss > Unclassified... | reverse complement strand
CTGCTTTGCTCTGCATCAGCCACCCACCTCATCCAATCTGCGTAATCATCTGCATCCGTGACTTCTTCATTCATGAAGCCATCAGCCTGCTCCTGTAATATCAGTTGCAGAATCTCTGGCGGCCCCTTTGATGTCACTAGCTTCTCCACTTCATTATCTCCAAATTCATCCTCATGATCAATTTGCCTCAATGGATTGGACACCAACTCACCATGCTCACTACCATCAGTACCCGTATCAGAATCTGAGGTGGTCACAGCATCATTCTTGATCACAATCACGCGATCCTAATCTATCTCCCAATCAGGATTGTCACTGGTGGATGTGCTCTGCTAGATAGTTGCAGACTCCCGCATCAGAGTCTCCGAATTGATCCTCTGTAATAGATTCACCATTGTCAAAGGTAATACCTCCACGTTGGCACTTGGTCCATGCCTCACCTGGATTAAACCTTGTTCCACATCCACAATGGCCCCAATTTTTATGAGGAAATCTAGACCAAGTAACACATCATAACTGTCCGTATCAACCACCATGAACGTCATGGTGCACTGGACTCCCCCGACCTTCACTGGTATTTCGTCAATTCTGCCAAAAGCCTATGTGATGACTCTCGAAGCGGTCTTGTAGGTCTCTGATCCAGTGACCAGATGCATCATTCCTAGTTCCCTTACGACAGCAGCTGCCATAACAGACATGGAGGCTCCTGTGTCCACCAATCCTTCAACAATATAATTGTTGATCTCCACAAGCAGATGTAGAGTCTTGCTTCGATGGGTCTTGTTGATGCAGATCTTCCTCAGTGTGGGAATTGCAGACACCATCGACACCTGATTCTCATTTGCTTCCGAATCCCTCCTTCTCCTAACCAGCTTCACCAAGCTTTCCAGATGTTCTATTTCTCTTGGAATCATCAAGATGGTTTCCATAGGTGAGAGAAATTTTGCCTTTTATGAAGTGTGAGAGGATCTTGGACCTGACTGTAGCATTTCGGTCGGCACCAAGCCCATCTCCCATAGTTTGAGGGGTCGGATCAGCCCCCCCCCGCTGCTACTTTTACAGGTACTCTCCTTCTGGGTACCTTCGTGTGAGAGAAAAGGTTCTCACTCCCACACAATTTGTTGAGTTGTTGTAGAGTCGCCGCTTCATCATTGAGCAACACCTCCAAGAAGTTCGCTGCTCCAAAATGTGATTTCCCATCTTTGGACTTCTTCCAACATTTGTCTTTAGAATGTCCCAGACCTGAACAGTAGGTACACTTGACTCCACAATTTTCTGTCCTATGAGGCATACCGCACTTTGCACATTTCGGCCGTGCTTCATTTAGCCTTGGACAGGTGGTGGCCAAATGGTCCCTTCCCTTGCAGATTTGGCATCCTCCTATGACAGTGGAAGAAGATGATGCCTCTGGATTACGTATAGTCCCCTTGAAGAAATTGACCAGCGTCTCATTCAACACAGTGACCTGCTTTTCCATTATAGTTTCTTCGGTCCCCTCTTCCTGCTCCTCCTTAAAAGGCTCAAATGGCGTCTCACCAAGTTCACCCAACACCCTTTCCACCTCAATTGCAGCACCCACTAACTCCTCGATGTCTGCAAACGTCCTTACCACGCACAATTTACGGATTTCAGGCCTTAATCTGGCTAAAAGCCGTTTGCGTTGCTCTGCATCCTGTATTCGGCCCCTCTGAACAATTTATCGAAACGTTCAAAGTACTTTTGAACTCTCTCTTTAGGTTCCTGCTTGATGGCATCCAGTTTCATTCGGATGTCATCAGCATCAATATTTCCATATTTCTGCACAATTAAATTGCACAACTTAGTCCAATTAGCAGGCGCTGGTTGCAACCTCCTGAACCATTCTTTGGCTCTGCCCCTCAAGTTCAACTTCGCGATCTTCAACAGCTTATCTGTGTTGAGGTCCCGCACCTCCGCAGCCATGGTAAGTCTCTTTGCCCAATCACTAACGTCTTCGTACTCTTGCCCCCAGAACAATTCGTCCATTCCCTGGGGACTTGTCATCCTTCCAGTCCCTGTTGAAACTCCTGAGCTGTTCAGTGATGATATTCCTTCTTGGCCGGAGAGTTAGCCAACTTCGATGTCATACCCTCCACAAACAAGTAGACGACAAACGCAGCCAGCGCGATGCCCAGCCTTGGAGTGGGGCGTCTCAGGTTATTGCTGATGACGGGATGCTTGCGATACACATCCCTGGCGCGAAAAAGATCCCGTGGCAACACGCAGCTTGCTACCGCCACTGAATCTGTCCGATGTTGTCCTTGCTCGACTTCTACTCTTATGATTTTGTGCTCGAAGCAAACGACGAGAGACACGAGAAGTCCTTTCTTCTCCTTTTCCTTTTCTATGACAGTGTCTTGTTCGTCTTCAACCCTCACAACAGCTAAGAGCAACCGTCTCTTTCTGGGAGGCTGATCTTCTACATTGAAAACCTCCCCCTGCCTGATGAAGATATGATACTTCAACTATCATTATATCTAGACATCTACTGGTTCTACTGATGTTACCAGACCTGAACCTGCTCTAATACCAAAAGAGAGGAGAGAGAGTTAGAGAGAGAGTTATGCAGAAACACAGAGACAACCAGACATGGTGAACTTACAGACCCAAACTGGATCTGAGCTCCCTGATCTTCTGACCTGCACCACACTCCACTTTAACAATCTATAGAACTCATAAACACACAACGCCTGATTCTTCAACAAAAAAAATGATTTGCTCAAAATAAAGATCAACACGTCGGATCACAGGGAGTAGATCCTTGTGCCTTAAATTAGATTAACAAACCGAGGACTGTCTCATGTCCGATCTACAATGCACATCCTCTTGGTTGTAACAGGAACTTCCGGTGATGCCTTCGAGGTCAGATCCCTCCGTGTTCGCTCGGTCCCTCGAACCACTAAACCACATCCCTCCACTGCCTCTATACACTACTCTCATTCTCCACATTTTGAAACCCAGCACCCAGAAACCTAGCAGCCACCTTCTGAAATCGCGGACGCGGACCAATAGTAAACCAAGCTCACAACGAATCCTCTCACAATGACAGCCCCATCATGTCCACACAACAGATCTGCAGGCACAGACCCCTCTTACCTCTCATTTTCCACAAAATAACGCTCTGCTGACCACAATTTAGATGCAAACAAATCCCCACAGAAACACATTCCGCTAACAGATCCTCTCCCTCTCTTCTACCTGCCACACATCTAAGGCTCGGACCCCTTAGAGCTCTCATCATTCCTCGGCACCACCTTCCATGCTAATTGCATCAAGAGATTACACAGCCGCTCAGCATGATACTGGCGCAACGGAAGAAAAAACAGCAACAAGCTAAGCAGCTACATGAAGAACAACCCGAGAGAAAATCCCACCCTTGCCACCCAGAATACTGCCCCTTCATCTGCTAGTCCTCCAAAATCCAAATTGCCCTCCTACCTCCAGAATTCCAGCCGTTACCTGCTTGGCTTCCCGCTCAAGCTTTCCCATGCACCGTTACAAGTTCAAGTCCCCAAATCCATAAAATGGCCGCCTTCATTAAGTCTGTTTTTCCGGCGGGTTTAATTTCTCAAACCTTTAAACCAAAAAGATCAGATTTCCAAGCTCAGTAGCCATAATCAGGTTTCCGTTCGGCCACCCCATAACCGGTCACATGTTGACTTTCTATTATCTTCCAACATTAAAACATTTGTTTTTTAAAAGTAGAAATGTCTAGATTTGAAATTTTCTCCAAATGACGCACATATTCAAAGTGTAAAATACACAAACATAGTGTAATTGTCTTTTCTTTTCTTCACACACATGGGTACATTAGGTATTGGATACATAAGTATTAGAATAGGAATTCCTGCTCAACCAATTGTGGTGGTGGGAAAATAAACACCCAAAAATTGCCACCCAAAAATACAATGATGTGGTCTCTTGGACTACCATGAATCTGGGACATGTTAAATGGGGCAAGGGCAATACACGTTGGTGGGTGTTGCAATTAGCAAAAGGAAATTGTGTTCATGACCAGATCAATGGAAAAATGATGATTAATTGGAAAAGGCCAAATTATGTGAACTTTAAAGCAATTTAAAGCTTGAACTTTATCCAAATTATAATTATAGATCATTATATTGCTACCAATGACTTGGTGCTCTTAGTATTGCAAGGGCACAGTTCAATGTTCCTATAAACAATTTTGTGAATCATCTAGGTAAAATGGCAATCATCCATATTAAGATTTAGCGAAATTTGGCTATGAAAGAACTTTGGAAGTCAAAAAACTAAGCATCCTTCAATATTATTTGTTGCCTATTAGAAAATGATATAAAAGATAGACAATTATTCTCATTTTTTTGGGAATTTTGGCAATTAAAACCCCCCCAAAACCACTTTTAATTTTTTTAAATAAATAATTCACCCAAGTGGCAAAAATTAGTCCATGACGAAAGATTGGCATGGATGTTATCAAAGAATGTTCAACAAGTTTCCCAACAAGTTACTTGGATTCTTAGACTGAAATGCTCCATATGTTTTCACAATTAGAATGCACCTACATGAAGGTTAAAAATGAGGAGAATTCATTTGCAATAGATGATGAGGACCATGCTCTAATAATTGGAATATAAGCAAAACTTGAAGAGATTGTCCAAGCAGATGGACGAGCAACGTACATGAAGTTGATACATGATGTTTCATATGTGTTAGTAAAGTGAGAAACAAAACATTGCATTTTGTGATCTTCTACACACATTTTCAAACTCCAATCTGATCCCAAAAAGTTTGGGAAACCAATTGATCCCAATATCACTTCCAGGATGGTGTTTGTTCTAGTAAGGATTATGGGTTATGCCTCTACGCTTTTCTCAATGGCCTCCAGGTGAGATTTTCTTTTGCTTAAACCAAATCAAGTCCTTTGTTTCACTAAAACAAGCCACAATGGTCACTTAAATATTGGATTCTATAGTCTTTGGACGAAGAGATGTAAGAATACCCAACTCTTAGTGTCTGCCCTACAAAGTTATGATTTTATGTGGTTTAATGAAATTAATATATTGGTAGTTGCTGAAATAGAAATCGTTATTTGTATTTACAACTTGAAGTTCAAGAAGGTAGCAATCCAAATTTCTTAAATACAAAAGAGTTCATGGTATTCCTAGCCCATTTTGGGCTCACTCTTTATCTTGAAGAATAAAAATTGAAATGTACAGAAGAGACTTTAGTGTATGACCAAATTGAAATGGATGTGTGGCTGTGTCCAAGATAAAATGATGCCAAGCTCTCATGCACCAAAAATCTTAGGGTCTAAGGTTTAACAATTAACCCTAAACCACTAGAAAGACAATTCCATAAGGCATGGTTGGTGACCTATCAAGTCTACATTAGCTACTAGAGCAACAACTACTATTGAACCTCTTTTGTGAATCTAGCAACATCCACCATGAGTTTGGAATTGCTAGCCCAAATTTCCAACAGAAAATAGGTCAAGAATTATGCATGGAAGTCGATCAATTTGAGAAGAACCCAATTGTTTATTTCGCATCTTGGGCAAGGATTTGGTTTTTAAATAGTGAATAATCAACTGCCTAAAGCTCCATCAAAATTTGAGATGGTCCTTCAATGTTCATATATGAGGCTACAAAATCTTTCTAGACCTTTCTGTAGTGTTTTGTAACAATTGATGTTAGCTAGACTATTGTGGCACATATGAACTCATATTAGGTATTTAAAGACTGGATTATCATTGAACAATAATCCAGTCTTTAAATACCTCATATGAGAACATTTCATTGTTGGCCAGTGAGGCTTCTTCATCACAAAATATCGTACAAGTTAAAGTCAGCTTCCACATTTACAATAAAAATAATTTTTTTTTTTTCAAAATACCAATTCATTTATTTTATTTATTTATTTACTTTCATGATTTATAATAGTCTTCTATGAGATTGTCATATGAGTAGTGAAATTATTCATATTGTATGATGGTTTTCAACACCTCAATTTTATATTTTCATAAACTTTCATTTCAATATTTTAAGGATTAATTAATGATGAAACTCAGCCTAGGGTAAGGTATATCCCACTTTTGGTGATGATTCTATACAGTTAATTAAATTGTTTTGGCCTGATTTATGGGTTGTACTTAGGAGCAAGGTTGCTTTTGGCTATTGGCATCCACCCAATTACAACCCATAACCTCCCTCTTGACAACCATTACCTCATACATAAAACCCTAACCTAATTTTTCATTTGTAGTACATTACAAGGCATAATCTTCCTCCTAGCCTCCAAAGGCACCCTATATATATATATATATATATATAAGGTGTTTTCAGGGTGGCAAAGTAAAATTTCATGAGACTTTTATGTTACAAAGATAAACATATTTTAGAGAATGAAATTCCTAAAAAATAAGCAAGTTTCAATCATGACCATGTTTTCAACTTTAACAAGGAATGGCATTTAATTTTGACATGTTATATGTCCTCATGATCTTTTGTTAAGGGTGAATAATCATGAAATTACTGATTTAAAACAAATATTCATCTTTTGACATAAGGGCAAAAATACACATTTGTGAGGAAGGAATAAAGATGTGAGACTTTTCACATAAAAACAAGTCAAAGATCAAGCAACTTCTTTGACTTGTCTTATACGAGAAGGTCAATCAATCACTAGGTATAACAAGTAATTGTACGGTTGATGAAACCTTAGAAAAGAAATTTTTCATTAGAGTTAAAATTTTCATTCATTTGAAACAAGTGTCAAATAGTGAATTTTTTTATTTTAAACATCATTTATACCTTGGAATGACCACCCATTTCTACCCACCAAGGTCAAGAGTGCTTGGACCCAAAGAGATAAAGGTTGGGAGAAACCCACCTACTAAACTAATGCTTTTCCAAAATCTTGATGAAACCAAGTTTAGAATGTCTCCAACCTTCATTAAGGTGTGCAATGAATTGATTGGTTAAAAATAACCACATGGTTTCATCCCTACCACCAAATTGGCTATTTCAACACATTTTTAAAATATTCTATATGTTGTCAAAGGTGTTGTGATAAATTAATTTATGTCAACAATTAAGGAAGATTTTGGAAAATGTCAAATATGATGAATGAAAATCTTGTCAAATGTTGTTTGTAATAGATAGGCTTGTACAAAAATATTGTCTACTTTCAAAGAACTTATACTTATGTTGCTAGAATGTATTCACTTTTCTTGCAAGGACAATGACTTTCATTTTCATACCCTTCCTTTGCTCAATAAATTCACGTGTTGCTACCTTGGTGTTTCTTCCTTTAGAAGAGGTGTTGATATCATTCTTGGTTTAACATGTCATTGTGATTGAAATGTCATGGTTTCTCACTCTCTTTACAATTTCAAATTCTAGTCATAAGGGATGCAATAGGTATCATCTTCATGTCATGATGTTTAATTAGTTGGATCAAAGAGATGGCAAATAGAAAATGAAAAGGTCATAACACAAAACAACCCCAAAAGCCAAACCCTAGATGTAGTATTATGATCCCAAAAATCACTAAATGTTAGAAGGTCGGAATTACATAAAATTAATAGCGATTCCATAACAAGATACCAACAAGTTGTTGTTTTTAGGCACATAAACCTTAAACCCTAAACAACCTTTTTTTTTTGGGTGTGCAAACCTTAAACCCTAAACTAGGCAATTTTTTGGGGTGCATAAACCTTAAATCTTAATCTAAGAAAGAAAGGGGTGATGTGTTGGATAATTCACTTTTGATCTTTTCCCATGGAAAAGAATTGTAGTAGGGTGGGATCCAACCTTTGTTTTTGGTTGTTGGCTATATGTGACCAAAATTTGAATTTAATAATTAAAAGTACTTAAGTGCTTTTTTGAGTTTTTTGATAGCCAAAATCCAACCAAAATTCAAGAAAATTTTCCAAATTTCTATACATGGTTCTAGTAGGTAGCAAAAAATAAAGAAGAATGTTTAAAGAATTTTACTTTCATATTCAGCTTGTAGCCAAATTTGGCTAAATCTTCCTATGGATGGTCATCACTTTGGCTACATCACAAAATTGACCAAAAAAGAAAAAGACCATCGGTGGGATTGCAAAGCACCTCTATATTTAATTTCTCATTGTTACGCCCAGGTATGTACTTAAGAACTATACATATACATATTCATACATACATGCATACATACATACATACATACATACACGGAGTTCAAGATACATATATACCATATACGTATTTGGAAGCCGACAGGTCGAGTACAAGTGGGCACCACCACCGAGTGTCGACGCGCGTCGACGACGGACGAGGGAAGAAGGTTCGATCGATGAATCGCGAGGAAAAAAAGAAATCCGGAGAATTTGGGGTTTCAGTAAACGATCCAACTCATCAAGAAGTCATGCGAAAAATTGGGAGTCATGTTCTGTGGATTTTGGGGCCGATATTGCTCGAATTTGTTTGAAGATTCTAACTTAATTATTATAATAATTAGAGGGAGTGCTTGTTTTCTGAACTCTCTGCTTTTGTCTTTACCTAAATTTTCCTCCATCGCTAGGGAATAAGCTTGAGTGATTCTTGTGTATGTAACTCCTCATCTTGATCTTTCACAGTATAGAAGTTGGACCCAGAAAGAGACACAGAGATAGATAGAAATAGAAGAGATTTAACACCCAATTTTGGAGAGAGTGGTTTTGGGTGGTCAGCGGGATCATGTGTCCGGAGGGAGAGAGAGTTTTGTGGGATTCGGATTGTGATCTTCTTGAGTTAAGTGTGATGAGCATAGTGGAGAATACTTGAAGTGGGGTTTCTAATACTGAAGTGGGGTTCTTAGAATACATGGAGCAGTGGATTTGGGTAATTGGGTTGCTAGGAATTGTGCCCAGGGATGAGGTTTGCGAACTGGATTTGAAGAGGATTTGAAGTGGGGTATAGTGGGTGGTGAGAGTCGAGAAGATTGTGGGTGTCTGTGGGTTTGGAAGAGGTAATTATTAGAAGAGTTGTTTTGGAGGGCTTGATTAAGAAGCTTTGATCGATGTCGACCGACTACAGCTCAAGTGGTAGTGGTGGTGGTGGTGGTGGTGGAGATGCAGCAGCAAGGGTGGTGGTCGGACTGGACTTCGGGACCACGTACTCAGGTTTTGCTTTTGCTCACATGTCGGATCCCGACCATATCTACACTTTCTACGATTGGCCCATGCAAACTAAAGGAGGAGGTCGACCATATTGCAAAACCATCACTGGTCTCTACTACAAAACTAATTCCAGCAGCAGAAACGACAATTTGCCGGCGTCCACGACCCGGGGCTTGCAGCAGCATCAGGAACAACTTCTTCGCTTGGAAGCATGGGGATGGCCCGCCCGGGTTCGATTCTCCGACGACATTCATGCCTTCCAACAAAGCAAGAGACGGATGGCGAGATCGGAGTCGCCTGATTCTGCTGCATTCAATACTGCTGCTGCTGTGAAAGTGGGCACTTTCCTCACAAGGTTTAAGCTCCACCTTGCAACCACTTGTGCCCAGGACACAGTAGGGCTAGCTTCCCCAGCTGCTTCGGACCTGCCTTCGTCTCTCAATCTGAATGGGGTGGTCACGGATTTCTTGCGTGAGATAGGTGAGTTCATCATGGAGCATCTGCGGGGAAAGTATGGGAAACATTTGAGCAAGGATGTGGTACAGTGGTGTGTTACAGTTCCATCTATCTGGGATGATAAGGCTAAACAGCAGATGAAAGTTTGCATGCATAGGGCAGGTCTAGTGCTGGGTGATGGTAATTCCCACAGCTTGCCGCTCATCATTGTGCTGGAGCCAGAAGCAGCTTCCATTTACTGCCAGCAGCGATGCAAGCATCTGAACCTACGAGCCGGAGACAAATTCCTGGTGGCAGACATTGGAGGAGGGACAACTGACATCGTTGTTCAAGCCAAGGTTGATGATTCAGCCTCCAGCATGAAGGTTAGGGAAGTATCAAGGAGTTCAGGTGGGTTATGTGGTGGCACACATGTTGATCGCAATTTTATCTCCTTCCTCTCCAGCAAGATTGGGTGCTTGGAGAAGTTCCTGGTGCAAAACCCTGGCACCATACAAAAGCTCTTGAGCTGGTGGGAAGGCACAAAAGCAAGCTTTGATGGCCATGAATCCTGTTCTGCTGAATTATCCCTCCCTGCCAAGCTTGCATTAGCATGGGAGGATCACGAAAGGCAACAGAAGCAGCAGCTACATTCAGCGGCAGATGGGTCAAAAAGCTGCTCCTCCTCCTCCTCCTCCTCCTCCTCCTCCTGTTCCTTCTCCTCAAGTGACCCACATGTGTACGATGAGCTTGAGCTCTCATGTGCAGATATGAAGGCAATCTTTGACCCTGTGGTTGACAACATTTTGGACCTCATTGCAGCGCAGATTGCACAGACAAGTGACATCAGGCTCATCATGGTGGTGGGTGGATTCTCAGCATCTCCCTACTTGATGAAGAGGATCAGGGCAGCTTTTGCTCATCTTGTTGAGGAAGTGATAAATCCTCCTGACCCTGGAAGTGCCGTATGCCAAGGGGCAGTGGCTCTAGCTACCAACAAGGAGAGCATTCTTTCAAGAATTGTGAGAAAGACATATGCAATCCACTTCTCACCTCTATTTGAGTCTGAACTTGATCCACCTGAATATGAGTCATGGGTAGATGGGATTGCAAGGTGTTTGAACCGCATTGACATCTTTGTGCAAGAAGGCAGTGAAGTGGAAGTGGATCACTGTAAGAAGAAGATCTACTCGCCATTGCAGATAATGCAAACCTCCATGAAGCTCCAACTCTATTCCAGCTTACACAAGAACCCAAGATACACCACTGGAGATGGAACCATGCTAGAAGGTACAGTGTTGGTGGACATGTCACAAGATTTGGAGCTCGGATTGGATAGGGAGGTGGAAGTGAGCATGTTCTTTGGTCGCTCCAGCATCGAGGTGAAAGCTCGTGGACTCAACTTTGGTGACCACAAGGAGCATTGCATGTTGCCAGTCAATTTGGTGAGCAATTGGGTTTAAGGTTTCAGTCAGTTACAGTATGTAGCAGCAGGCCAACTGTGCCCAATCCAAGTTATGATTTCAACCTCCTGCACACAAAAAACATGGGTATGATTCCATATCACCCATGTGAAGATGATCAGAATTTGACATTGCAGCCACCCACCCCATGGTCTCCCACTCTCAAAAGCTTTGGAAATTGACAAGGAGTGCATGTTGTTGTTAAGCTGATCAGCACTTTTGCTTAGCACATCTATTAGGGCTATCCTTATTTTGGACTTCATACACAGGATACATTGCTTCAGTTCTATGTTTTCTTTGTTTCAACCTGGTCTGCAATTTGCATTTAGGGTTTAAGTTAGGGATCTTCTCTGCAGGAACTTTTTCATGAACACCTGTATTGTCAGGCTGCACACAACAATTGAAAAAAAATGCAAAGGTTTTAAGAGAGCTACTGCAGTCGATTGATCAATGTTGTTGTTCATGAACTTGATTGATCAGCAATAGAAATAAGGCTTTCACAGTGTCATGACACAACTACTTGCCAATACACATGCACAAGAGAAGACAAGAGAAGTGACATGAAAACTTGAGAAACAGAGTATTTGAATTCACTATTGCATGCCAATAGATGAATTGTTGTGTGGAATTATGGTCTGTAAGTCCTCAGGGCTAACTCCCCTCTGGAATCATGCAAAGGAGAAAGCTAAGCTTGTCATTTGCTGTTTCTCTCTGTTGCCAGCAAATTTGGTCAGTATTTGGGATTGAGACTTTGGAACTACCTAGGAGCAAGTTCCAGTAGGAGTCACAAAAACCTGATCTTAGAACTGGGAACAAGGCAAGCCCAAGACACAACATGAATGTCAACAGTGGCAAGAAAGCTTATGATGTGAATGTATGGAATCTCATGATAAATAATGCACAACAAAAGAGGAGTTGGGTCACAGATGGGCAGATGGGCAGCAAGCTATTTCTTACTCCTGCATGATCTTTGAAAAGTTTCTGTAGATCAGCCTTTTCTCATATGGCATTTACAGAAGATGGGAAGGACTTTTGCCTCCATTTTGTTTTTACATTGATATTCTCAACAGTGTACGGGACATTGTCTTCACTGATCTCTCCTTTATTTTATGCATCCAGAATATGGTCCATACCACACTTCTCAGACTTCTCAGCTGTTGGGCCCAGCACACTCAGCATCTTCCTGCAGATTCGAAAAGATTTAACCCAAAAGAAAAAGAATTGATGATCTCAGTCTTCCTGGATCCAGAAACAATTAAAAGCATTCCAGATAATGTCAATGAAGCAATATTTAGAATGAAAGCATGATTGCAACAAACCCTAATTTACAGATTACTTGCGCTCCTTGGTGTAGTAATCTTTGAAGAGACCCAGTTGTGTGTCCTTGACCTCCTGACAGATCTCGAGATACCCTTCAAGAATGGGTGCAGGATGGGAATGAAATCATCAGAGTTGTACTCAAAGCTCCATGCCAGTCGGCTTCTCTCTCCATTAGAGCTTTCAGCTTCACATACAGAGGGTCATCATTGACACTCTCAAATCAGGAATTGAACATCAAGCGGTATATGATGTTGTACATCATGAGCTGCAATCTTTTGCAAATCATGACCCCTAAGGTTGATGCTTCAGGCATTGCCTTCAAGTCTTTGATCACATGGTCTGCCTCATTCTCCCAAGCAAAACATGCACTTCAGACCACCTTGTTGGTGAAGGAACTGTCAGGATTCTTCTCCTCCTTCTCCAATGATCCCCATAGATTGTGAACACCATGTCTTCACCTTCACCAGTAAAAATTGTCAAAGACGACATTGTGAGTCCAGGAGCCAAATTCAATTCCCTGTGTGTGCAGCACATCCTTAAGTCAGGAGACAAAATGACTACCAAGGGCCACTTTAGACAAGGGTCCAGAGGCCAAAAGCCCAGGGACAAATTTGAACCAAATTGAACCTTGAATTGAACCCTTCTTCACATTAAAAAAACACTTTTCTCTACACTACAATGAGTGTGTCTATAGGCTTGGGGTACAATTAAAAGGTCCAATATCAAAAAATATGCAATTAACAAGTGAGAGGATTAGGTTAACCTTTTGGTCTTTTCTTTTTTTTTCTTCATTTTTTCATGGGTTTTTTTTTTTCTTTGTGTGTTTTTTTTTAAAAAAACTCTTACTACACACAATGGATTTTCTTTCCAGTTTTTTTAATTTTTAAATTTTTGTCTTTCATCACAATCATCTTTTTCTATGGTGTTTTTTTTTGGAATGGGAATTAATTTAGAGATCTTTTGTAAATTCAAATCCCCTTTCACTTGTGAAAATTGACACTTCAAACTCTTCACTTTCAACCCATCTTCGGATTCAACTCCGTTTATGCATTTGGAAAGGATTTAAATGCATGTCTTCTAACAATCACCTTGTGAGGATCCAATCTAAGTAGATTTCAAAAAAATGAATCTACTTGCATAGATGTCTAAGTTTTACAAAATTGGTTGCAAGTAGAAGAAAATAAATCAAATATTGATTTTTTTTTATTCTCAAGGGTTTACAAACTTGAAATATGTTTATGTGCTCTGAAATTGTACATATTATAATCATAATATATCAAACTTTTTATGTAAAAATTATTTTGAACACCATATTGACTAGTTAGTTTCAAAGTTAATTGTTACCTACTTTTATTATACAAAAATTATTGAAATTTTGTATTCAACTTACTATAAACCCAATGGAGGTATGGAGGTCCTGATGATTTTACATTTTTTCTTACAAAACCTTCCTTCTTTTTTTTTATGTGTATGTCAAAAATTGCATCAATTATAAACTGGATTTTAGATAGATTACTTTTCTGGTCTATTTTACCACATTTTTGCCCTAAACATAATGTTACCATGTTAATAGTTAAGTCATGTAATTATAGACAAATTGTGACAATTTTGAACAAAGCTACTTATTTTTTGTTTCACCTTCAACATTATTGTCAAGTTTGAACACACTTTAATAAGATTAATAGTTAATACATGTTATGTTATGTATTATTTTTATTGTAATATGAACATGAATAATGTTTTTTCCCCCAATTTTGTGATGTTGCTCAATTGACGATCATCCGTAAATATATTTAGTCAAATTTGGCAATATTCAAAATATGAAAGTTGAAATCTTAAGCACTTTTTCATATTTAGGCAATTGTGGTGATTTTTTTTAATTAAAAAATTTTGTCAATTTTTTTTAAATAAGGAATTTATGACAAAATATTCTTTTTCCAAAATATTTTTCACAAAATGTTGAAAATTTGTGGCATGATGAACATCTTATTTTTGGTAAAGCCCCATGATGGGGCATTCCCCAAAAAAAGGACCTAGGAGGAGGTGGTAAGGTAAATAGTTCAATGATTGAACATTTAAGCACTTGTAAGGCTAATTCCTAAATTGAACCTAGTTCCTTTGGGCTGGTAGTCCAAAAGAAAGTTTCAAACCTCTTATGGGCACAATGGTAGCCATTTAAAATGTTTAATTGTTTTTGGAAACAAGGAAGAAAGACATGACACTTCCTTGATGTCCTCCTTCACTTAGAAAATGTCTCCTCTAAATAATGGGCCTTTTATCTTTGATGCAATTTACTAACCCTATAATTGGACATTCCAAGTTTAACAAATGGAAAACAACCAATCTTTTATGTAATAATGCTCACATTGTTTTAATGCTTCATATTTGTTCAAAAAAGGGGCTTAATAATTTATAATCATAGAAGGCACTAAAGTTCCATGAAATCTAAAACTTGGATGCAAATAGACATTGCCATTTGGGTCATAATGATGGTCATTCTATATTTGCACTCCTTTTCTTTTACACATGTTTAAGATCCTTGCCTCTTGTTGGAGGTAGGAATGTGATCTTCCCCTTTTACTTATGCATGTTCCTTTCCCTTACTGACCATGCTCCCCCTTACCCTTCTATTCATGCCTTCTCTTTACCCCTTTTGTTCATGTTTGTGGTCCTCCTCTTTTGATGTTGCTTGTAGTGTTCAATTGGTGTCGGTGGTGTTCAAATGTTCTTGACTTAATAACCATGCTCACGTTTTTTCCCTTTTTTTATGGTTCATGCTCTTCCTTTCTACTAATTGTGTATGTGTTTTTACCTTTCTAATCATGTTTGAATGTTCATCTATTGTGGTGCAAGTGTTTGCTTTCCTCTCCTTCTTTTGTAGATTGTGTTTATGTTTTTAATTGTTTCCTTCCATTGATGTTATTCTCTTCTAGTCCTGATGTGTTCATGTTTTTGGTCCTTGCCTTCCCCCTCATAGGTCCCCTTTCCTAATCATGATGTGTTAGTCATAAGAAACTTTGTTGCAACTTGCTACAACATGCCATGTTGTTTACATTTTGGCCCTTGCCCTTTGAGCTTGTGATGTGATGCCAAGGTTTGTACCTCTATACCTTAATGGCTAAGTTCATAAACCTAACTTAAAAATTATAGTGAAATTGATTACTTGCCTCATTTATTACAATTGCAAACTAAATTGATATGAATTCTACTATTATACATTTATTAATAGACCTTTGAACTACTTGTTTAACCATAGTCATAGAATCAACCATTCATTTATATTTGGCTTTTCCTCCTTTCCTTTCACTTATGTTCTTTGATTTCTTTTATTACTTCCTTTTCCATAGTTTTTTGTTGTAGGATTCCTAAATAGTCATCCAATTTTACAAAATGTGATTATCAATAGTTCATTTCCTATAAATTTCCTTGTATGCAAATATGGTGATGATAAAAAATTTGGACTATTTTTTGGGTCAAACTTGTAGAACTTTGAAATTCTCATCATAATTGAAAATTAGATTCATTTAAATTTACCATTAATTCATTGACTTATTTTAGTCCTTTAACTTTTATGACAACAAGGTTCCTTGGCATGTCCACATAATATTGGTGTTTAGGTTGATACATGTGTCATTAATTTCATTTCAACTAATTATTGTATAGTCAATAATAAAATTATATTCAACAAATTAATGGAAATACAAAGTGGATGAAAACAAGGTAAAAGGAACCAAAGACGCCAAAGTAAAGGTCCTTTTCCAAGGATTGCACATGACAAACATCATTTTTGTGTTGGTTTATATTTTATATTTCAAATACCCATTTTAACATTTCATGTTAAATATAACTAAATTTTTATTACAAACTGATTTATATCATGTGTATCATGCATTCATGTCTTCTATCACATAAATATGAACAACTTTTGTTAAATCCACATTTTCAAAGTCCATAATTTTCAAGGTTAAAAACATTTTTCATACATGTGCTCAAATGGGTTATAAAATTAATTTTGCCTTTTAATCATCAATGTTAAAATCCTCTTCAATTTTAAAAAGGAATGGTGCACATTTGGTAGAAAAAAAAACATAAACAAAGATTGTCCAAGTTCTTAAGGTTCTAGTGTTTTGAACATGCAATTTTTTTTAAAAATTGTGTTGAGCTTTGAACAAGTAAACTTTTCAATCAATGAAAAATATTCCAAAAACAATTATGACAATCCAAACTATTATATTTCCTTTGTGATCTTTCAAACATAAAAAAAGTAGTTTTAAAAAGTTGTCTGCTCACTTGGGTGGTTCCTTTAGCTATGTTTTTACCCTTACCCAAATGTTGTTGGATTCTCAAACACATGATGGATTTACATGAACACAACTTTGTCAAAAATCATATTTTCTACAACAACAAAATTCATAAAAAATAACCTATAATTCCCATGGTGTGAAATATTTGGAAATAGGTTATATTAAAGTATGTTATAAAGTATAAAACAAAGTCCCTAAGAATCATATTATGAATGGTTGTGAAGTCTATATGTAAACTTATTGTCTAGTGGAAAGCCCATTAGTTCGAATCTCAAAAGTTCACAATGTTAATTTTAATTTAACAAATTATTTTTAAATGTATGCATAATATATATGTGCAAGTTAACAATTTCAATCTTCACGGTATATGAAGGTTATGCAAATGGGGATTAGCAAAACAACCTAAGTAATTTTTTTCTTTTGATTTGTGTGTGTGTCGTCTTGGCTATGGAGATCACTACTTAGAGTTTGAAAATTAGTACAACATTGTGGGATGAATGCCCTATTGTTGTTGATATCTTCATCTTTGGAGTTATTTTCTTTTGATTCACCATAAATTTCAAGGAAATAAAGATATAAATAACAATAATGTTGTGTTGAAACATTCTATAGTCATGTGAGAAGAATTCGATTTCATAATTATGGGAAAGAATACTCACATTTGTTTGAATTTTGAAGGGAGTCTTGTTTTAGACATTTGGGTTACTATTGCCAATTGGGAGCTTTACATGATGTGATGGGTCAAAATGAGAGTGGGCGTTTCATATTGCTCATGTTTCTAAGTTGTTATGTATTAAGTTTATGTTCCTATCTAGTTATACAAAAAGTAATTCTATGAGTATTGGGGAGGTTGTTCCTATACCTATCAAATTGCCACAAAAATGATCAAGAGGGTTTCTTGAGAAAGAAATCGAAAAGATCTTATCCCTTATGACACATAATTTACATTGGATTGGATAGTCAGCAAGGATTTTAGACATTACATTATGTTATCTTTTTAATGTCAAGTTGCTTAATGATATTACAATTCTATATAGGCTAATTAGCAAAGTGAACATTGTCATTTGTGGGGACTTTTGTGTCATACTTTTTTGTTATAGAGAAACCATTGTTCTATGATGGAGGGTGAAGGAGGTCATTTAAAGGATAAGGGATTCGTTTTCTCTCTCCCTCCTACAAGATGTGAACTTATATTTTGAATTTTTTTGGATAATTCGATGTGTGGTTTATGTTTGTAAAACCAAAGAATATGTATGTGTATCATTTGGGTGTTATGCTTGTAATATTAGAAAGTGTGAAAGTAGAAAAATAAAAAAGCATTCCATCACCCTATGGCAATCCAAGGGAGGAAACAATGGTAATCTAGGGATGGCAAGTACCCCTAAACCCCTTTTTTTTGGAGTTTGTTTAGTTATCATTTATTATTTAGTCTCTATGGTAGTACTATTAGGTGAACTATAAGTAATTTAGTGTTGCAAAACAAATTATGGCTAATGTCTAGGATTGCAAAAAAATTATGTGTTTTCCATTTCTTTTATTTATGTAAGTAGTTTGAGTAATTATAGTTCTTGTTGTTTCATACTATACTTGACAATCACCATTAAACCTTGATGTAATTGTCAAGTTATTTATAGTACCTTAGTTCAATCCAACCCTATTTGTTGGGAATCTCCTCGCTTGTGGGTTGTAGCTTCCATAAAACACAAGGTGAACCTTATTATCAAAAATATAAACATTAATGTTTTGTTTTAGACTTTAACCAACAAGTTTTTAAAAGGTAGCCATTTGAAGACCTTTATCCAAGTTTTTTTCATTTGCAATAATGGGTGATATGTGATGAGGTTTAGGTTTCACCCCACTACTAATTATGTTCAAATTTGGTGCCATCAATCCTTTCTTTGACTCTACTAGGAAAAGAAACATAGGATGTCAATGGACAAGCAAATGTTTTGTAAGGTAAAGCCCATTGCCAAAGGTTTTACCTAGCATAAAGATTAAAGACAAGCTCCAATTTATTTTCTCTTTTTCCCGTGATACTTGGTGGAAATCATAATTAAAAACACACAGAAAAATGGAACATCCACTACCCCCAAATAGTTGAGCAAAAATATGTTAGGTAACATGCTTTTCAATTACACTTTAAAATATCAAAGCATGTCTTTAAGTCCTAGGGCAAACATATTGAATATAATGGTAAAACAAAAGCCCCCAAAACCTTATTGTCCAAAATAGAAAGGTCTTGAGATATTAGAGCACATTGGCTGGCTCAAGTCTATTGTGTGCTTCAATCAACAACATTGTGGCAAAGAGTTTTGCCACATAGTAATGTTACCATACACAAAACATCAATTATGCACTTATGCATGTTTATTTTGCAAATGAAAAAATATTAGGGAAATTCACTTATTGTAATTAGACATCTTTCTTGAGGTAATTTTTGAATCTTTGACAAAGGGGGTAATGAGATAATTAACTTAGGGTTGTATTTTTTTTTTGGCTAGAGTGAACCAACATCCACTGGTGAACCATCCATTGGAAGCCCAATATGAGATACTTATGGATGAACCCCAACTATTAATGTTGGGTTTCATGTTAGAAACATTATTTTTAAAATCTAAAAGGGAAGGTAGGTAGGACAATAGGTGGCAACTAGTTAAGTAGATGTGTTAAGTTTCACATTGGTAACATTTAGATGGGAAGGAAGGTAGGACAATATGCGGTGACTGACTAGGTAAGTAAATGTGTGTAGATAGTTAATATGTAGGTAAGGGCTAATGGGTTGTTAATAGGTAGGTGTATACATAAAAACTAAACTAATCACCATGGTTAGTTAAGGAATTGGAATCCAATGGATAATGATTTATCAATCTTAGTGGTCTTTCTAATTCAAGAGATGAACATGAGAATCAAGATAGATGATGAGAATTCCATTGATGTAGTTGAATTAATGAAAGGCCGTTTGGAAGTTTATAATCTTGTACTAATGCATTTCATGTACTTTTAACAAATTTTGAGCAATTAAACATTTTGGTCAAATTTTTGTATATTTTTTGCATTTAGGCATCAAACTTGAAAATGTTTTAAATTTGGATTAAGCATTTTATTTTGAATTCATTATTGCATAATAGGTGATTCAAGTAAAGTAGCATGAATGTTGAGTAGGTAAGTCTTCAACCTTGTTATAATCATGGTATCAGGGAAAATACTAAATATACACACCTAACCAGCTCACAAATTCTTATTGTTACCCTTTTAATCATTGTACCAAACTCATAAATATTTCAAGCTTATCTTGTTTAAACCGTATTCACAAATATATATATTTGAAATTTACCCTTAAGCAAGGGAAAGTATTTATTTTGAGGTGAACAAAAGAGGCCATGTCCCAATATCAATTTAGCACATTTGCATTTTCATGTTTTGTAATGCATGGGGTTATGATGAATTTTTTCACTTAACAACAACTAATTAATATTTAGTTTTCACATTTAATTTTCATTTATTGCACTACCATTTGCCATTTTAAAATTCCTTTGTGTTTTAATGAAGATATTGAATGGTTTTAGTCTTATTTTGTTAAATTTTCACATAAGATGTTGTTGATTTCATATGTTCAATTGTTTGCATTGCCAATTGTACAACTAATTGATTTTCTACACTCATATACACATATCATGCATGTTGTGATTTACCTACCCTTTACTTTACATTTATCAATGTATACCCAATGCAAGATAAATGAGAATGTTTTTTCCTCTGCCCTCTTAACGGGGTAAATGTTGGTCAATTGACCTTCATGCTTACCAGGATTGATAGTTTTGGCGAGCGTATATACCCTTACCCAAATTGGAATGTTTTTAAACCTATCTACCTATACTTGGGTGATTACATTAAATTCAATATACCCACCCAACACAAAGGTATTACATTTACTTGAACTAGAACAATCAGGTTGAACAAATTGGTAGTTGATCTAGGTTTTCATTCACTTATAATAGGATATAAGGTAGAAGCACCTAAGGTTGTTAGAATAAGCATTTTGAGTAAATTAAAGTTTAATCTTCTCCTACATGCATTTTTTCCTTAAATACAAAGCAATTTGAAACTCAACTCAAGTTGAAGCTATTTATAAACATTTAATTAATTAGTTATTAATTTGTGAAAATTTGTTATAAGGAGCTTCTTGAATTGCGAATAAGCTCTTCTACAAATTGTAGTTGTGACAACTCAAATGTTCATTGGAGGATTTTTCATATGGTCAAATAAAGGCCTTTTATATTCTCCAAAAAGGGATTTTTAATATGGTCAAATGAGGATCCTAATATAGATAGAGGTCACATGTGCCCAAACTAAGATCTCAATAAAATAAGGCTATAAAGGTTGTGGACCTAGTGTTGCAGGTATGTCTTTTGCTCATGACTTCAAATATTTTCTTTACAAAATATTCAGAAGCAGGAGGCAGCCAGCCATTCTGATGACTTACTTTGTGCCATAGTTTTCTTAGTTCCTCAGGATCTTGTGGAGTGGCTTTTTACAAAAAGATGTTTAGTCGTATGTCAAATCAAATTGTACGAGATCACACTAGTTTTCTTGGTTCCTCAGGATCTTGTCTCGTCGAGGACAAATTTGTAAACACAAGTGTCTTATGTTCTGCTTAACTGCTGCAGCTAGCTATTGAGACAACCCTGTGCGGGTCTGTCTATTGAGTGGGGTGTGGTGGAGTTGGTGAACAATCCTAAAATCCAAAAGAAGATCTATGCTGAATTGGACACCATTCTTGGAAAGGAGAACTTGATTACAGAGTCAGACACTTGCAACAACAAATTGCCATATCTCACTGCTTTTGTCAAGTAAATTATGAGGCTTCATATGGCGATTCCACTCCTTATCCCCCACATGAACCTCCATGACACCAAGGTTGCTGGATATGACCTTCCACCTGAGAGCAAATCCTGGTGAATGCATGGTGGATTGCAAACACACCCAAAATACTGGGACCAACCTGAAGAGTTCATCCCAGATTGTTTCTTGAATGCAGACATTGAGGTGAGAGGCAATGATTTCTGTTTTCTTCCATTTTGGAGCAGGAAGATGGTCTTCCCAGGAATCATCATCACCATTCCATTGCTTTCAATTGTGTTTGGACACTTGGTCCAGTCATTTGAACTTCTTCCTCCTCCAGGTCTGAAGCAGGTTGATGCCACAGATATATTGCAACACAATCAACTGTGGTGGCCAGGCCAATTTAGCATGACTACTATGTTGATCCCCCCACTAAAACTCCTCCCTCCTACATCTAGTCTTAATTACACATTGGGTGAGAGTTACTTGATATAAAAACACATAAAACATTTTTAAAAAACATGCTTACTGAAAATTTCATATTATTAGATATAATTATCATTCAAAAACATAAATAAAACCCTTGAAAAACATAATAAGTAATTTTTTAAATAGTGTTTGTGATAAGAAAATAGTTATCGTCTTTAGAAGATGCATACTACTTTCATCATTGTGAATTGTTGCCCACTACTATTGTTGCTTTTAAGGTGGGTTTTGTTTTTATTACACAAAACTTTCCCATCTTCAAGCTTCACCCGTGGTGCACACATATTTATATACCATATCCCATTACCCTGAAATTCATATCCCAAAAACCTTATTAAAATTTAAGGGCTAGGGTCCTAGATTTAAGATAGGACTTAAATTTTCTAGGTTTTAGGATCCTAACCCTAAATTTTAATACACATAATAAGCATCTCCAATGCCAACACTAAAATGGCATTTACATAAATATGTTGTGATGTTTTGTACATTATTCCCTATGTTGGATAGAGGCCCAAATAGGGCACATGTGGATCAAGGTCAATTTAATGTTTGCTAATTATTTTCTATGTTTTTCCCTAGTGGGAATATGTTGAGGAACACATTGGGAACCCATGGGAAAGTTAGGAAAATTTGATAGGAACACCATAGCCCAAACAATATTTTGTGGGAACACCAAAATCCAAAAAATTTCAAAATCATTTAGAAATCAACTTTGGAATCATTCACAATAAAACCTGAAGGTGGCCTTGGCCTTAACATGAGATTGGGTTGTTATAAAGGTTGGACTTGTTACACCCAAAACTATTTCTCTTACTAGTATGAAGGTTGACCTTCCCATAGTAGAAAGGTTGGACTGCTTAGACCCATATTGTGTATTGGACCAACACTGGTGTACATCTTGAACTTAACCCTCAAAACAGGATAGCTAACTATAAGCTACATTATTGTTTCACTATTTAAACTAAATTTCAAAATTTTGTATAGGAGACCCTTCTCCTACTTAAAATCCTCTCATATGTTGATGAGAGCCTATATTGGACCCTACAAAAATATGTAAGGCCCTTCAAATTCTAGGAGGATTCTTACACTTTACAAGGCTTAGTATAAGGCTTTGGTTTTCATGTGGCCCATCTACCAATTATTATTTTAAAGTGGTTCTACAGTCATCTGGTTGGTAGGTACTTCCCCCAACCACCACACTTCAGTAACACCCACTATTTTTTATTTTGAATGGGCTCCTATTTAATGGCATGTTCTTATGTTACCAAATTTTGAAAATATTATTTAAAAAATTAAAAGGTAGGCAATAGTTCATTAAGATGGGATGGAAAAAAAATTAAAAATGACATGCAAACCTTTTATCACTAAATTTTGATTCGGTTTCTTAATGAGTGGTCTTGGATGTAGTGGAGGGGTGGGTCACATGGAAAGTGACCCTAAGTAGTCCTAGTCAACTATGCACTAAGCCAAATATGACAGGATTTTAAGTGATTAAAATGGCTTAATGAATTCAAAAGCCAAGACTTACATGCACATTCTAAGGCCACATGAACTTAAATTTGAAGCCTTAAAAGGAGCTCCGAATAAGACCATCTATAATCTATACCATTGGCAAAATCTGATGACTTATAGCAAAGGTGGCCAACTTGTTGGTTGTTGTTGCGTGGGATGGATACTCAAAAGGCATTTCTTCAATTCTCCTTGTACTATGGTCATTACTTGCAAACAATAATGTAAGTTCTAGAAGGTTCAGGTCTTGCATGCCACAGCCATTGCATGAATGTATTTGGCTTTTTTCCCTTGATTTTTATGACAAGAAAAAAGGAGCATGTGCTTGCTTCCCTATATATGCTAGGTGGAGCTATGCACTGCCTTTGTGAGCTACCACCCTTTTTGAGGAGCTAGCAATAAGCAGTCCAGTGTTGGATGGGTAGCCTCCAAAAGGGCCATTTGGTGGGCAGGTAAGAACCACCTTGTTCTAGTTAGTAAGAACCAAATTGGAATTGGGTCTGATTTTCAGAACAAGAATTGGAACTGGACTTTATTTCCTTAAAGAACTCAGGTCTGGACCTGAGTTCCCAATTCTATTTAGGTTTGAAACCAGAATGGCAACTGAAATGAAAAAAAAAATGGTTTTTTGGGAGAAAAAGTGTGATTAGAATCAAGAATTAACTGAGGTTAACTAGGAGTTAACCAACCATTGGTTTCAATCCAGATCAGCAAGACGAAGACAGAAACCGGGTCTGAGTTTCAGAATTGGAATAGGAACTAGGCCTAGAATTTTCTTTTTCAAAGAACCAGACCCCAATTTAAACTACTTATGTGTGGAACCAGAACCAAGATAGTTCCTTTTTTTTTGGTAGAACCATAACCTGAGGTTTTCATAAAAGCAAGGAACCAACCAAGGCTGATCCAGTCCTTAAAGAGAACCACAAAAAACCCAAAATGGTAATGGGATTAAGGATGAACCAATGTTAATACCTTTACAACATAGAATCATACCTTTACAAGGGATGAAGCATTGGTCGGTTCATCCCATTTGAAATGCAGCTTCATCCCTTGTAAAAGCTTTCATGATTCTGTAAGTGACAAGCCACATGTCAAATGATGAGATCACATGCCTCTCTAAAATGATGAGAAAACTTACACATTCTGCAATCAAGGGTGTGCATAATTTGTGCGTTCGCTCTCTGCATGAATTATTCAACATGTGAAGGATTCAGGTAAAGCACACACACACAAACATGACTTTTATCCAATGATTCGAGTCAGAAGCACCAACCCAAAGCTGCATTAGATGATCCACATGGACTACAATGAACCAACTGCCACCACAACCGACTCCATGGATGGTGTGCAGACAGGAAACTCTTTTCCATTGCATTTCAATTCCTTTGCTAATCATGGTGGTTAGCTCAGTTGCTCCTTTTGCTACCTACCTACTTTACTTTACTTTACTAGCTACCCTTATGTACCAACCATCTACATGCACCTACCTACTTGTCTATCTAATAGCCACTCATTATTTCCCTAAGGTCCAGCTACCTACTTACAGGACCTAGCTTTTTACAGGTTCTGTTGAAACCTTCTGAACATCAACTCATCCCCAATTGAGTCATCATAATCATAATGGGCTTCCATTTACGTTTACAAAGACGACAACTTGGATGCCCATTATGACTCAACCGAGTTGATATCTAGTTTTGCCTTGGTAACCCCTTGTGTAAGAAGTAAGTCCTCCTATACATAGGTAGGTAGGCAGGAAAATAGGGAACTATTAGGCAAGTAGATGGTTGATACATAGGTAAGGGCTGTCTTTCCTACCTATCAACTAGCAATCCACTAAAGGTTTGTTAGTGGGTAGGTAGTGTTAAAAAAAAAGCAACTGAGCTAACCACCATGGTTAGCTCAGGAACTGGAAACTAACAGAATACTGTTTCCTGACCTCTTATAATCCCTACCTACATACTTCATGGTGCACTGGTGGGTTGTGATTTCACTATGGCCACAGGACAACATGCTGATGTCAATGAATTGCCTTCTAGAGCATGTTAATGACTTGGGCCAGCAAAGAAAACCAGCTTTTGTTTGAACAAGGACAGAGGAGGAGACGAGTACCAGAATTTGGAGAATCTTCTTCAACTCTGTGTAGAAGGAAGGATTGATCAGCAACAACCATGTGTTAACTCTCACCACCAACTGGCATCGCCCTTTATGAATACAAAACAAAGGTGTCACCCTGGATCCAGATTTATGGTTAGGTTGTGTTTCTTTGCTTCTAGTTACATCATACAGAGCTTCACCAACAAGCTAGTGCATACCAACAGGGGATATATGAATACAAATTCAAACATTCTGTGTTCTTGGAAAGAATTGCCAATTTTTTGGGAAAGAAAAGAATTTTTGGGAAAGTTTTGTCACATTTTGACAGTTTTTAAAAAGTTTCGGGTCTGTTTTTCCACCAGTTTTTTTACATGTAGTCGATTAATGCTAAATTTTTTTTTGAGATATCCTTGGTGATGCTAATGTTGCCCAAAAAAAAGAGGGGTGACTTAGCTAAAAAAACACCTTGATAGAATCAAACATTTCAATAGTATGATCATTGGATTATCCAATGAGTAATGAAACAATCACAACATATCTAATTCCTAACTTTACATTCTTACAACTTTTATAAATGTAACACAGAAACTATGGACCTCAAGGGATCATATCTCTCATGGTTTCTTCTCAAGAGTCAACTCATCATGGGTGTGATAGTTCATTTCTTAACAAAAAAAGTCTTAGTCCTTGGATGATAATCTCATTTTCATCATATTTCCCATTGGAAGTTGGACAGAGAAGAAAAAAGAATTGGATGGACGTAGTAACATCTCTCCATGAAACCCATAAGTGTCCACAAAATCCCATTTTCCCCATAGCTCCTACAATAACATAGGTACTCTCTTCCAAACACAAACTATTTGACAATTTCCTTCAAGAGCCTCAAAAACCACAACTGAATGGAACATGCAACATTGATCGCTCATGAAACCTCTAGACTATGTCATCATATCCTTTGAATTGGTCCCTGAATTCTAACACTAAACCTTCCTCCCCTCCCTGAAACTCATAGCATAGCGGAATGTTTATTCCAGGGTAGAAGATAATAGATCGACAACGGGGCATTCTTCCCCAGTTTGTAAACAAAAGAAGACCGTTGACACTAACCACACTAAAATTCATTTAAACCCACCAAAAAATTTTTAAAAATAATTGTTTTGTGTTTGACCACTAAGATAATATGTCCCACAAGAACATAACCCTTATAGCATGAATTGCCACCATCTTCCCGCATCGCCGAATCTCTAAAACCAACTATTGCCAAGTTCTATGATCCCCATTCACTTCACCCAAGAACAATAGTAATGCGGTTTCCAATCCATCACAAAAACTAGCTTAATAACGTTGTTCCATTGAATTGCAAACATCAAACACGTTTAACTTGCAAACAAACAAAAACAACCAAATGCAAAAAAAGAATAACAAAAACTAGACCTTTGGCATCCGCAACCTTTCATGATGATCAATTGTCCCCTAATTTGGCACTTTCCGCCAATCACCCATCATGCATTAGGGTTTTTTCATTCCCATCCACTAAGAAAACTCTTAACACTAGTTCTACATCACACTGCATCAAAAAACTAAAAAAAAAAAACAAGGAATGGAGCTTCATATTTCAAAACAAAAACTTTTTATTTTTAAGCTAAACATTAGTTTTCAACAAAACCTTTTTACTTACTTGCTAAAGTTTTATCTCTTGGCAAAATTCTTTTATTTCTTGGCTAAACTTCTACCTCTTGACAAAACCAATAACTTTTCTTGGTTAAACTTCTACCTTTTGACAAAAGCTTTTTACTTATTCGCTAAATTATTACCTCGTGACAAAACCTTTACCTTTTCTTGGTTAAACCCTTATTTATCAGCAAAACTAATATCTTTATTTGGTTAAACTTCCACCTCTTAGCAAAACCTTTTTACATTTTGGTTAAACTTTTACCTTTTAACAAAACCTCTTTACATATTGATTAAACCATTACCTTTTGACAAAACTAATATCTTTATTTGGCTAAACTTCCACCTCTTAACAAAACATTTTTACATTTTGGTTAAACTTCTACCTCTTGACAAAACCAAGATTTGTTTTTGTTAAACTTTTACCTTTTAACAAAACCTCTTTACATATTGGTTAAACCCGTACCTCTCAACAAAACTTTTATATTTTGTTTGGTTAATCCCCATTCTTGTAGCAAAACTAATTTTTTTCTTGACTAAATTTTCACCTTTTGACAAAACCCCTTTACTTTTTGGCCTTTCAACAAAACATTTTTACTTCCTAGCTAAACCTCCACGTCCTTTTGGCAAAATCAATATATTTTCATCATTAAACTTTTACATTTCAACAAAACATTCTATACTTTTTAGCTAAATCATTATTTCTCTAGTATTGTTCACACACAAGAAAATCCTAAAGGTATTATGGAAGGTGATGATTATTGTCATTGAAAATATCGCAAAATCAATGCATTTAAAGTTGATTGGAACTTCAACATTCTTTTGAAATGACTTTGCAATACCCTTCTTAAATGGATAAATTTCATTAACCCACTTTAAATCACAATGATATACCTTCATCCACCATTAACAAGTTGTGTTAATTACCCAATATGTAATATCCGCATCTAAAACAATTATGAATTAGAAAACCAAGCAAGGATTGCAAGTTGTATTAATTACCCAATATGCAAAACGTACACAAGGGTCATGCTAAAACTAACATTTGTTGGTACAAGCTTACCTTAGGACCTAGGTGGACCCTTGACTTCAAAATGTAATACCCACATTGGTATTATGCCAAAACCACATGTCAAACATGACACATGTAATATTCACATATAAATGAATTTTGAATTGGAAAAACATGTAGATATACATATATTATATAATGGGTGAATACAGTAGTGAACGTTTCAAAACCCATACGTAGGGATTGCATAATTGGTCAAAAAAACCAATGAAATTTTTGGAAACACAAATGTGGCTATTGCGAGGTCGTAATGTTGCAAAATGTATTTTAACAATTATGGATGTGGATATTGCATAGTTGGCCAAAAAAACAATGAAGAATTTGGGAACATGATGTAGGTATTATAAGGTGACAACATTACAAAAAGTAGTTTAATAATTTAGATGTGATTATTGCATGGTTGACCAAAAATACCAAATTTGACAAGTTTGGGAAGTTAATGCAAGTATTACGAGGTGAAAACACTATAAAATGGAATATGAATTATTCATATGTAAATATTGCATATCCAAAAAAATGTTTTGTTTATTGTTATTGTTTCATATTATTTGTTTGACTACCACAACAAATTTAAAATGTGTAAAAAATCAATATTGAATTAATGCAAACTTTGAAATAAACTTGAAATTCAAAAATTCACTAAAATCTTTTGGAAAACATTCACATATCATTGGTTGCCATAATACCAAATGGCACAAATTAATTTTTTGTTTCTATGTACACATAAGTTACATGCAAAATGCACTAAACCATATGAATTGTGTCAAAAAATGCAAATCAACAAATCCATGTTAATACAAAAAAAGAAGTAACATGACATGTTACTCCCTCTTCATAGAAGAATCCTTTTTCTATCATTGGCTTCTTCATTTATAATGTCATGAACTTGGTAGTAAGTTACAACTTCCATGGTCACCTTTATAACATGGTGATACATGTACGATTATTGGTGTTAAATGTGAAGATGAATTATGTTGATCTCAAACTCATCCTTGGTGTTCCACACAATCTAATTCACAAATACAAACATGCATTAATAAATAAAGGCTTCAAAGTTTTATTAGTAAAAAAATAATTAAAAAACAAAAAATATATAAAAAGAATAAAATAGAAAAGAACACACAAACTAAAAAAACATAATAAAAAGAAAAAATTACCAAAAAAAGGCACAAAGTGAAGAATAAACAAATAGAAAATAAGAAAAAACACACAAAAATACAAATAAATGAAAATAAAACCAAAACCAAAAACAAAACTTTTTTTTAAAAAAATTCTTGAGAAATTCCCAAGCTTTATTATTTTTTTGTAGCAAGTTTTATTATTCCAAACTTGCCTCCATGTTGCATTGTGATTTTGCTTATAGCCAAAGTGGCCAAAATATATGAAAAAACAACAAGGAAAAAAAAATTACAAGAAGAGCAAGAATTTTATTTTATTTTTAAAACAAGGAGAAAGAAAAGAAAAAAAAATAAAAAAATAAGAAGGAAAAGGAGCAAGGAGAAAAAGAAGAAATAAAATAAAGAGGAAGAAGAGTAAGGAAAAAGAGAAGGAAAAACAATAAGAAAAAAATAGGAAGAGGAATAAGAAGAAAGAGAAGAAAAAAACAACAAGATAAAAAAGAGAAAAAGGAGCAAGGAGAAAGAGAAGAAAAAAACGGCTAGATTGACCCAACACCCACCAATGCACCAGTCTAATGGAACCTATGATGGGTTCCATTGGTTGGATGAAGCTTTGTTTTTTTTCTTAAATTCACTTTCTCACTACCCTTTTTTTGTTCTTGCCCTCACAAACCTATTTCTCCTTTCTTGTTTTTTCTTTTTTTCCTTCTTGGTTGTTTTCTCTTTTGTTTCTCCTTGATCTTCTTCTTCTTCTAGCTATTTTTTCTTCTCTTTCTACTTGTTCTTCTTCATCTTTTACTTCTTATTGTTTTTTCTTCTCTTTCTCCTTGCTCAATTTCCTCTTTTTCTTCTTGTCATCTTTTCTTCTATTTTTCCTTGCTCCTCTTCCTCTTTTGTTTCTTATTGTTTTTTCTTATATTTGTTTTGTTATTGTTTCTTCTTTTCTTTATTCTTGCTTATTTTTCTTGTTATTCTCCTTGCCTTTTTTCATCTCTTTCCCCTTGCTATTTTTTCTTCTTTTTCATATGTGTTGGGACTTTTAGTTTGGAACGGGAAAGGGATTTGGAATGTCGTTACAAGGGGTTGGCAACTTTAGTTTCAAGCAAGATCACAATGCAACATGGAAACGATTTTGGAACAACAAGATTTGCTACAAAAACACAATAAAGTTTTAGAGCTTTTCAAATGAGTTTTTTTGTTTATTTTCATTTTATTATTTTATTTTTAGTTTATTTTATTTTTTCCCTTTTCCTTTTGTTTTTTTTGTTTTTTTAAAATAAAACTTCTACTATTTTCACGTTTTTTTCCTTTTTTGTATTTTGTATTTTTTTTATTTACTTATTTGTGTTTTTTTTTTTGCAAATTTTAATAATCATGTCTTTATTTTGATTTTTATCCTGACAATTTATGGTTTTTTTCAAAAAAAATCAGTTCATATGTTCTTTTCTATTTTATTTTTATTTTTATTTTTTATTTTTGCATGTGTGTGTTTTTTTTTTTAATAAAACCTTGAAACTTTTATTTACTAATTGTATTTGTCAATTAGATTGTGTGGAACCACCAAGGATGAATGTGTGATCAACATAATTCATCTTCACATCTAACACCAACAATTGGACATGTATCACCATGTTACAAAGGTGATTGAAATAGCTACAACTTATCGTGAAGTTCATGACATTATAAATGAACATGTTAATGATAAAAAGGGTTTTTCTATGAAGAAGGAATAACATCTCATTACTTCTCTTTTCATATTAATGTGATTTGTTAATTTGCATTTTTTGGACATAATTCTTATGGTTTGGTGCATTTTGCATGTAGCTTATGTGTACAAAAAAAAGAAAAGTTTGTTTATGTTATTTGGTATTATGGCAACCAATGACATGTGAATGTTTTCCAAAAGATTTTAGTGAATTTTTAAATTTGAAGTTTACTTCAAATTTTGCATTAATTCATTTAATTTTATTTTTTTTACAAATTCAAAATTTGTTGTGTTAATCAAATAAATAATATGAAACATAACAATAAACATAACATTTGGTTGGACATACAATATATACAAATGAGTATTTCATATTATATTCTCTAATGTTTTCACCCCACAATACTCACATTGCATTCCCAAATTTTTCATTAGTTTTTTTGGTTGGTTATGCAATATCCACATTGTGTTTCTAAATTTTTCATTGGTTTTTTGGCCACCTATGCAATACCTACATATGGGTAATGTCCACCATTGTATTAACCAATTGTCTAATATTTGTATACTTACATGTTTTCCCACTTCAAAATTTGCTTATATGTGAATATTGCATGTATCATGTTCGACATGTGGTTTTGGCATAATACTAATGTGAGTATTACATTTTGAGGTTGAAGGTCCACCTAAGGTAAGTTTGGACCAACAAATGTTAGTTTCAGCATGACCTTTGTGTAGGTTTTACACATTGGGTAATTAATACAACTTGCAATACTTGCTTGGTTTTTTAATTCATAATTGTTTTAGATGTGGATATTACATATTGGGTAATTAATACAACTTGCAATACCTACTTAATTTTCTAATTCATAATTGTTTTAGATGTGAGTATTAAATATTGGATAATTAGTACAACTTGCAATATTTGCTTGATTTTCTAATTCGTAATTGTTTTAAATGTGGGTATTACATATTGGGTAATTAATACAACTCGTTAATGGTGGATGAAAGTATTACATTGTGATTTAAGGTGGGTTAATGAAATTTATCCCTTTAAAAAGGGTATTGCAAAATTGTTTTAAAAGTGTGTTGAAGTTCCATTCAACCCTAAATGCATTGATTTTTGCAATACCTTCATTGACAATAACCATTGTCTTCCATAGTATTTTTAAGATTTTATTATGTGTAAGCAATATTAAAAAGGTAATGATTTAATCAAAAAGTAGAATTTTTTTTGTTGAAATGTAAAAGTTTAGTTAAGAAAAAATATTTATTTTGTCAAAAGGTGTACATTTAGCTAAAAAGTAAAAAGGTTTTGTTGAAAGGTGGATATATTAATTTTTCCAAGATATAAAAATGTAACTAAGAAAAGATATTGGTTTTGCCAAGAGTTGTAAATGTAACCAAGAAATAAAAAAGTTTTGCCAAGAAGT
>Ga0116231_10003496_pt1 | contig 32615 bp, 21 predicted proteins | sample S1TSphgellanicum_2_FD_89695 | JGI IMG/M metagenome (GOLD analysis project Ga0116231, IMG submission 89695) | Host-associated microbial communities from peat moss isolated from Minnesota, USA - S1T2_Fd - Sphagnum magellanicum MG | ecosystem: Host-associated > Plants > Peat moss > Unclassified... | reverse complement strand
ATTTTTTTTTTTTTTTTTTTTTTTTTTTTTTTTTTTTTTTTTTTTTTTTTTTTTTTTTTTTTTTTTTTTTTTTTTTTTTTTTTTTTTTTTTTTTTCACTTGAAGCTTTAACCTTTTTTTTCTTGATTTCGTGTTTCTTCTTATCCTTTTAAAGATTTCTAATTTTTTCTTGATGTTTTTTAGGTCTTTAAATTTTCATTGCTTTTTTTCCAATTGAGTTTTTCATATTTTTTTGTAACTTTATTTTAGGGTTTCTTATTAGGGCTTGTTTTAGGGTCTCTTTTAAGTTGTCTTTTTGGGCTTCTTTTGGGGCATACTTTTAGGGTTTTTTTGGGCTTTTTATGGGGGGTTTTTTTTTTTTTATTTTTCTTTTTTTTTTTTTTTTAAGGTTTTTTTGAATTTTTTTTTAGGTTTTTTTTAATCTTTTTTTTTAGGATTTTTTTTGGTTTTTTTTTTTTTTTTTTTGGGGGTTTTTTTTTTTTAATTTTCCTTTTTGTTTTATTTTAAAGGTTTTTTAGAACTTCTTGTTAGGTTTTTTTAAAGCTTTCTTATTAGGATGTTTTTAGGCATTTTTTGAAGGTTTTCTTAAGGTTTTGTTATAATTTTTTTAGGGTTATAGGGGTGGGGTTTGTAAATTTTTTGGGGTGTTCCATTGTTTTATCTAACATTGATGGAGTTTTAAACATGAATGATTCCAATAACTTTTCAATAAATAGTGGCAAAAAGATGTTTTAAAATATGTTCATTTATGGTTTCCGGCCATAAATTGAATTAAAAAACTTTCTTACATGGTTGCAAAACTTAATTGGGCAAAAAAACCTTTGGTGATGTTTTAGGTCACAAATTGAAAAAGATCTTGTCCTACATGGCTACACATATGAATTCATCAATCCAATTTTTTTTCAAGTCACAAATTAAAAATCCAAACCAACCTTACATGGTTACAAACCCAAATTGAACAAAATAAACATTTTATGAAATGTTTCAAATCAAAAATTAAAAATAAAACTTATCTTATGTGATTACACGTATGAATCAATCTAATTTTCAAGTTCTAAATTAAATTTCCAAACCAATCTTACATGGCTATAGAAGGTAATTGGGGATGATGAACCTTTCATGAAATGTTTTAGGTCACAAAATGAAGAACCACACCAACCTTAAATTGTTATAAAAGGTAATTGGGCATGGAAAACCTTTCATGCTTGTCTTAGGTCACAAATTGAAGAAAAACTCTTCTCCTAGATGGTTGCATATATGAATTAATCATCTAGTTTGTTTTTAGGTCACAAATTGATAAACCAAACCAACTTAGATTATTGTAAACCTTAATTTGGCATGGCAAACCTTTCATGATTGTTTCAAATCACAATTGAAAAAGAAATCTTGTCCTAGATGGTTGTGTACAAAAATTGGTCAATCCAATTTGCTTCCAATTTGTTTTCAACTCACAATTTGCAAAACCAAACCAAACTTAGATGACTACAAACCTAAATTTGTCACATTCAAAACCTTTCATGATTGTTTAAGGTCAAAAAGTGAAGAAATAATCTTGTCATACATGGTTGCAAAGATGACCTAGTGAATTCAATTCCCTTGATGATGGTTTGAGGTCACAAATTGAAGAATCAAACCAACCTTAGATTATTGCACATATGAATTTGTTGATCCAAATTATTTGATGATGAACTCAAATCACAAATTGACGAAAACGATTTGTTTTACATGGTTGTAGAACCTAATTAGAAAATCTGAACTCCTTGATGTATTCAAACCATAAATTAAATAATCAAAGCTTGGCTAGGATGATGGTAGATTATTTACAATTGAATGATAATACATAATAACATCATAAATATCCACTTCGATTCAATTCTATTTAAGAGTTTGTAGCCCTAAGCTTGGGTCTTCAAATGAATTTATGTTCAATTCACAATCAAAAGAAAGCTCACTTACCTCTAAGCATTCATTCAAACAATGAAGTTCAACCTCAAAATGTCCTTAAAGTGACCGTCTAACAATGCCATATTTTTTAAGGCTATAAAGATATGATCTATGTTCAATATTAACAATCTCTAGTGCATTCCATACAACACTCTTGCCCACTACCGCAAAACCACAATTTGTTTATCCAACAAAGATGTCATAACATGGAACGAATCATAGGTAGATGTGAAAGGATGTGATCTACTACTAGAATAAATCTAGGAAAGAAAGCAACAAACACCACAAAAATCAATTGGGATTTTTTGGTTACAATGTATTGGCATTTGGGTAGGTTGGGCTCCAATTTCTAGTGGAAGGATTGAAGGATGATGGTTGAGGGAATAGGCTAGCCATGTGCTAGCCAAGGTTTGAACAAATTGGGCCACCTTAATAGAACAAGTGGCAATTGACCACACCAACGACAATTTCTTTTTCCACAAGCTAAATTCTTGATCACCAGAATAATCAAAGAAAATTTCATCCTCTCAAGAAATGTCTATTAACCCCATGTTCAACTAAAAACTAGAAATTTAAAAACTTTAAGTTTCACAAACCTTAATCTTCACTTGGAATGTTTTTGAAGTTCTTTTGAAATTGAAGGTGCTAAGATTGTGTTGTTACATTCTCCAAGTCAATGTAGCTCAAGTGTGGGTGTGGTGAGACTCCTATATTTCAAATTGATATGACACTTTGTTCATATATGCAACTTTCTACACCCCAACTCTCCACACAACTTGGACCTTGACTTTTGCACAATGGTTCTCTATGTTAACCAATAACATGGAAAAAAATAGTAAAAAGAAAAACCTACAAGAAATAAATGAAAGTTTCACTTCTTCAAATTCATTTAAAAAATTTTGAAAAGTTTTTCAAGTGATCATGTACCTTGTTGGTTCAATGTCATAATTGTAGCTTTTGTTCAATTTTCTATTAATGAAAAACACTTAGGAAAAGCACAACACAAAAATAGCAATTGCTTGTAATGTTGAAATATTCATGCATTCAATTTGGTTTGCATGTAATTTGACAATATTTTTCAGTGTGCTTGCACCTTTTTGGTCTGATGCTCAAGAAAGCTTGAACTTTGCCTTTGTCTAGGTAGACCTTCACATAGGCATGAACAACATGAGAAAAAATGTGGATTGGGGATGAAACTAGTTCCAAAAACTATGTCTCCGAGTATGACCTCCTTGGAAAGATGTAGATGGATTTCAATTGTAGGATGTCAAGCTAAAGGGTGTTTGATTGGTTACTTCAATACACATCAATGGATTTTGGAAGATGATACCCAAGGAAAAGTTGTGTTTAATTGATACAATACTTAATTAACAATGATTTTGTTGTAATCAAAATATTAACAATGGTAAGGTGCCTTCCATGTATAGCAAAAAAAATCTACCAATTCTTTACATGTAGGGTTAAACCCTAAAGTGAACACATTCTAAAAATAAGTATGAAGTAATAGTTGTGGGCTTTATGCATTATGTAAAACATGAAGTGAAACATACCTAAATCACACGAAGCAGGAGGGCAAGGGTTATTACCATGTTGGGCAATTTTTTATTTTTATGAAAAATCTCCAATTGTGATTACAAGAAATGAATTAAAATAGTTCCAATCTTAGTTTCAATTCACACATAAATGGAATTGGAAATTTAGTTCTAAGTTTAGTACTTCAAAAAAAAATTTATGGTTTTAGTTTTCAAAATCATACTTGATTTTGGCTCAATTTCAAGTAATTATACCAAAACTAGAAGTTAATTATTGGTTAACTCTTGGTCTTTTTTTTAAAAAATCCAATCTTAGTTATAGTTCCACACATAAATGCAGTTAAGAACATGATTTCAATTTTAAGTCTTAAAGGTTTTAGTTTTGAAACTAATTTGAAAAACCAAAGTTAGTTTTAGTTTGATTTTTATTAATCGAAACATTTTATCCTACCAAACCAAGTATCCAACTAAAACTAGTTATTACTTATTACACCTACTCGTTAAAAGTGAGAGGGATCTTACACTTGAAATCTCTCCCTTTCTTAACAAATAGGTGCACGATCTCTCTTGTTTTTTAGGAATGTATTCATGGATATAAGGTGTTGTCTAAATACATTAGGAAATTTTTATGAATACAAGTTTACAAATTTAACATGTTGAATATGCCTAAGATATGTGCATATGTCTAAGAATATGTCAAGATGCAAGTGTTAAACATATGCACATTGAGCATTCAAATATAAAGTCAACCCCATTATAATTAATTACACAAAAGAATGGAAACTCCAAAACCAAAAGATATGGCTAAAGTAGAAGCACCATGGTCCATAAAGGAGTAAATATAAGAATAATTCAAATGTCAATTTTTTCCTTCCTTCATTTTTTTCAAAAATATAAAATGATTTGAACCTCAACCTAAGTTGAAGTTGATTTCCTAGATTTTTTTTCAATTAGTTATGAAAATTTGAAAACTCGTGGTAAAAGGTTTTTTGTATTGTTAGTTTGTCAATGTAATTTCTTTGATTTTTTTTTTAATATGGTCAAACAAGGATCCTAATACTCTCAAAAGAGGGCTTCTAATATGGTAAAAGAAAGATCCTAATAATGAGGCTATATGTGTAAACTTTAATTAAGTTGAATTTGAAAAACATTAATGAAGCAAAAAAGGAGTAGCCTTATAAGGCTTTGTTAGCTTCAAGCATTCATTACCAAACATTTTAAAACAAATGGATAATAATCTTAAACAACCTATGGCATCTTAAACAAAAGAATTATAACCTTAAATCACAATTTCAAGGCATAATATGCTGCTTTTAAAATAACCCTAAATTAAGAACTATTGCAATCACACATTTCAAAGAAAAATTAAAATAATTATAAGAATCCATAGTAGGGGCTTAGTTTAAGGTTCCATCATAATTTATGGTGCTTAAAATAAGTTATTTTATGTGGGTTAAATAAATTAGATGTTCAATTTTTTAAGGTGGGTTTTTAAAGGGAGGAGTTCATGATCAATAGTTTTGGTAACAATATGTCTTTTATGGGCCATTATGATTGTTACAACAATCTACAAATAGTCAAGGTTGCGATCTTTAAAAAGTTTAATGTTATGGCATTCATTTAGTAACTATGAGAAGAGTAACGATACCCTACAACACGATCGTTCTTTTCAACCACCTAAAAGTAAATACATATCAATAACAATCATTATTTAGGTAATGGGTCCTTATTGTTGAGGCTACCAAATAGAGTTAGACGTAGGCATTAAATGGAATTGTTTGAAATAGCTAACTTTTTTTCAATTTTCATCCCTTGTTCCAAAATGTTTTTTAGTCCAACTCCAATTTCTTTTTCACTTAGCCTAGTTGTGGTTGGCAATGGTTTTGCTAGCTCATGCCTATGTGCATCAAGTATGGGCTTAATCCATTATGGATGCTTCCTTTCCTTGTTCATTATTTCTCCCCTTCATTGGAACCCATCCCTCCAAAAGTGCACCCTTATTGCATTTTTTTCCTTCCTCTTCATTGTGGATTTGTGCAAAAGCTTGAGTTAATGAATGAATGATATCTCAAAATTTCTTTCCCCTAGTGTATATAGCAAATAAATGATTTTATTAGTTGACAAAACTACCTATGAACAAGGAAAAACACTAATTAATTAATTATGGTTGTTTTGTTGAAATTGTAATCTATTTTGTAGTTGTTGAATCTTTGAGTTTGTTGTTTTGTCAAACCTTTAATGCATTTTGTGCTTGTTGGAAATCAAGTTGATTCTTTTGTTAAAACTTTAATGCCCTTAATAGCTGGTGGAAATTGAAGCTAGTTATGATTTTGTTGAAACTTTATTGCATGTTTTTGTAGTTGGTGGAAATCAAGTTGGTTGCCTTTGTTGGAGATTTAATGCATTTTATGAATGTTGGAAATCAAGCTAGTTGTTTTATTTGTTGGAAATAGATGCATTTTGTAAATATTATACATTGAGTTGGCTACTCGGTTGGATTTCTATTGTATTTTGTAGTTGTTGGAAATCAAGTAGCCTAATTAGTTGGAATCTAAAACATTTTGCAATTGCTAGAAATTGAGTTGTGTCATTTGTTGGAGCTTTAATGGATTTCGTAATTACTAGAAAACTAGCTAGCTAATTGGTTGGAATTTTATAGTTCCATGAAAATTGAGTTGGTTAATTTATTATAACCTTAATGCATTTTTTAATTGCTAGAAATTGAGTTTAGTTTTATCTAAATTGTTTCCCTTCCATCACAAACTTCCTAGAAATCATAATTTGACAATAGTAAATATTTAAAATTTGATTTTTTATAGGTTTGTACTATTTCGACATGAATGTTGTCATTCGTGTGTCTAAAACATGTATGACGCACATATAAACAAGATGAAAGATTTCCATCCAAAAAAAAATCTTACATTCTACTTATACATGTTTCATATGTGTTTCATACGTGTTTTAGACACACAAAATCCATGTGTAAATAAATACTAACTTATTAAAAAAACAAATTTCATGACTCTTGTTACCAAATTGAAGCCCAATAAGTTTATGATGTCATGTTTTGGTGTTCAAGGAATGTTGTTCTTTCACAATTATGTTGGGATGATTAGATTTTTATAACTTGATTATGTTATTTGATTGTATTTAAGAATAAAATATATCGTGTTCTTATTATCACTTTGTGTAACATGGATGATAACCATGCCATTGGAAGTTTAAAATTTTCAAATTATTTTCTCTAGTATGCCAAGAATTACTATACTCCATTGTCTCTTGTAGTTTGCCTTTGTAATGTGATTGCACCGCATATGATTCAACATTGAACCATGTGCTTAATCTCATCAAGTTACCCAACATATTTGTTCCTTTGCTTTCGGGGGGTGTTCGAGAAATAGAATGTTTGTTGAACTCATTTTTTGCTATGTATCACCAAAATGAAGGAGAAAAGCATTCATGGTGCACATGTGAACCCAAGCTTGAAGAAGAAGAATTTGTGACTCCAAAGAAAGTTTTTAATTCCCAAGTGGTGTTCCAGTGCCAGTGCATGCCGATTTTTGTTAGGGTACAACCAATCTCTTCGAGTTGATGGAGGATATGGTCACAAAGAGAATGTGGCTATATGGAGAAACCAGTCTGATGGAAGGGCAACTATCAATCCCATGCCTTTCACATTTGCAAACTCACATTTCTGCACATGAGTTTGCAAATGTCTCCACATGCCTTTGACATGCCTCTTCTGCCTTCATACAATTACCTGTCTGCCTTGCACAACACAATTTTAAAATGAGAAAAAAAAATCCAGGATTGCTCTTCAAGATCTTCAAAGAGAAATACCATTCTGTGTGCACATTGCTGCAGCAACACGAGTCTGAGCAAAAGAAACCTGTGTTGTTGTTTCGAGGTTAAGCTTTTAGAGCAAAAGAAACAGGTGTTGTTGTTTGGGGTTAAGCTTTTGGAGCTTGCTTGCAGGCGTTGCTGTTGTTGGGTGATCTCTAAAAGACTTTCTGTGGAATGTTGCAACACACAAAAAGTTCAGTCTACCTGAATTTTGTTCCAAAGCTCCTCCTTTGGACAAGAAGTTTCCTGTGAGTTTTGACAAACCAGTGGTACTTCCACTAGTGTAAGGACAAAAACTTCTTGCTCAACATAATTTGCTCTAAAGTTGCCCACCCACAAAAGAATTGTTCAAAGATATAGCAAAGATCTTCTTGAGCCCATCTCTTCAGATTCTTGTGGTGTTGCAGTAAATCTCAAGACTGGGTCCCCATAAGGATGGGGGCAGGATGAAGCAAGCAAGCACAAAGCAAACAGACCAGTGTTTTGAAGACAAGATTTCAAGTCCAAGCAGAAAGAATGCTGTGGATGCATTTGAAGAGACACCAACAGATTTCAAGTTTCTATGTAAGAAGAAGAGAAACAAAACCATGGCAAATGAGAGACCTCAGAGAGAAAACTTTGTACCCAGAAAAAAATTCTCCTAACTTCCCAAAGCAAAATGCTGATTCATGAGCAACAAAATTACACTGTTGCATTGCATTTCTGAGGAAGAAAGGAAGAACAAGAGCAGAAGAAGAAGATCTGTTATGATTTTCATTCAATGTTATGCAATTTTGCTTTTATCAGGAAATTCAGAACTTGGAATAACAACAAAAATCATGTTATGTGGAAGAGAAGAAACAAGAGAGAAAGTGTTTCAACATTCTTAGACTCTCAGGGCATGCATTGTTACATTAGATCTCAGCCTTGGACATGTCAGGAAGATCAGAATCATCATCATCGCTGTCACCTTCATCAAAGCCGGAATTGAAGTCATTGATGGAGTTCATGTTGAAGTCATGGAAATGATTCTGCTGCAGCAACAGCTGCTCTTCTTCGTCTTCATCAATCCATCTGTTCCAGTCCGCTCTCACATAAGGGGGAGCTTTACCTTCATTCTTGAGAAGCCTTGTCCACCACCCTTTCTCTCCCTTGTCTATTTCACAGAAGGTGTGTCGAAGTCCCTGGTTGATCTTGCTGTGCTCCACGTCCACTTTCCCGAACAACTCCAGATCGGTTTCGAATTTCTCGTTGTCGGAGCCCACTGTCGCTGAGAAGAGGAATCTTCCGTCCGCCTCCAACTTCACTTGCGCATCCTTGGCATCCGGAAGCTCCACTGTCACGTATAGCTTGTCTGATCTCTGCGCCCACAGTATCTCTGGATGGCGACTCATCTCTCTCTCTCTCCTCCTTCCTTGCCGAAATCCCAGTTACTCGACTAAACTGTTTTGCACAGTGCACGAAACCCTCTCTCTCTCTCTCTCTCCTTGGCGTCGATGAAACTGCAAATTTGGCCCAAGAATGAATGTCTCAGATTCTAAGGTACTCTTGCAACCGTCTGTCTGTCTGTATGCCTTAGACCTGCAAACTTCAGAACCTGTGCCGTTACTGGAACTGCAACATTCCACCACGTATATACTACAAAGTCCGATATCAAACTGGAATTCGCAACACCGAACGTCACAGAAACTTGTAAGCAATAATAATGTCTATCGAAATTGCGAACTCTCTCTCTCTCTCTCTCTCTCTCTCTCTCTCTCAAATGGCTGCTCTCTCTCTCTCTCGCTCTCTGTCCAACAAACAGATCAAGCAAGTCCCACAAAAACAGCGAAATTTGGTTTTTTGTTTTTTCCAATTCCTGATCATTTGAAATTCGAATTCCAATTTGTTTGCATTTGGACACGCGCTGCAGCAGGGGACTTTGGCACCACAACTCCTTGTTGATGATGATGAGGAGGAGGAGGAGGAGGAGTTGGTGTAGAAGAATTCGAGCGAATGTGTTGTGACGGAGATGGGAAGCGACGGAAGGCAGAAGAGCGTGCGAGAGACACACGAGAGAAAGAGAGCGAGAGAGACAAGGGTGCGATGGGGAAATGCAACAAACACCCTCCGGGTATCAGGACGGTTCTTAAGGTCCACGGCCGCGGCCCTCCGAGCGAAGCGGCGGCCCGGCTCTTTCCTGAAACCCGCCGGTTCTCCGAGAGGGCCTGAAATAATAACTGGGGCTGGCGGTTCTTGGATTCTGGTTTGTTTTGTTTTGTTTGATTTTTTTTCCCAGTTAAATTTCTTGTTAAAGGATTAGGCTACCAATGGCCATCTAATTGTGAAATCTTTTTTAAAAACCGGAACCGGTGGCTTTTCTTCACAAAAAATCAAAATCGGTGTGGTTGACTGATACTGCTCTTTGCCTCTGTTTCTAATGGCAGGGGTGGGTTCTAAAACCTCCAACAGAGTTTTTAGTGTACTTGGAGGTGCTTTTACAAAACGCGTAAAAGCCTGCTGGGCATTTCAAATAGCAAAACACCCCCCTGGCAGGCATTTCACTTTTCAAAATGCTTGTGTCAATACCTTTTTTTAAACTATGATACCCGGAAATTACCCAGCTCGTACCTGCCAGGTATCACAGTAAAAAATAAAAAAAAGGTTTCAATTGTTTATTTTTATTATGGGCAACAGCCCTTCAGGCCAGAAAATATTAAACAAGCCTAAGATTGTAAATGCGTTAGGTACAAAAGTACTACCACCGCAACATGATGTCACCAAAACAGGCCTCACCTCCAAACCCCCCATCCTCATTCGCGTAACTGTCACATATGCACGTTACATAATACATCCCGCGTAAGACACAATGGCATGCATGGGATGAAGGGTACACTGACCATCACATGTCATCTCATTGGATGGTCCCATGTAACATGTGCTAATTTCAAATTCAATTGCGCAAATCGAGACTATCCAAACAGCCCCACGGTCCTTGATCCTAAACCCTAATGCAACGTAACAGTCATTTATGCCTATGTATCACCTCCATCACTAGACTAGCTTAAAGCTCCATCGCCATCGTCCTACAACTTTCATGCAACAATCAATTAGTTTATTGCACACCAATAATGCAAATAATCAAATAGTGTTTGTTGTATCACATTAAGTTCTTTAACACGCCTAGAAATTAATGCAATCTGTTGAAATTCATGCAGTGGAGCTCTTGCAAAACATGCAAGAGCTTCAAGTGCAAACACAACACTACTATTGAGGTAAATTTTTTTTCAATGTTTGATGATGGCTATGAAATATTTGTGGTACCACCCTCTTATACCAGACAATGTGTTGCTAAGGCGTTCATGGATTGCATGAAAGATTTCATTGAAAAACTTTGTGTAATGTTTAAATATTAGTAGAGAAGTTGAAATCAAAGAAGTTGAATGCAAATTTAATTGCAATTCAATTGTTACTTAGCTCTTTAATTGGATTTTATTGTCTTCCTTTGAAAAACCTTATTGAACATGCTTAGGAATTTTCTTGTGAAGTGAAAAGCATGGGAAGGAATCTATGGATATGAGAGGAGTGATATGAACATGAAACTATTTATAAACACAAAATTTCCTTCTTTATTCAACACATAAGTTCAAATCCCTAATTCATGTGTTCCTATTTGTTGCTTGTCACTTGTACATGTTGCAAAATGTTTTAATAAATAATAAGGCATTTATATTTTGGATTCATGTTATGATCTAACTTGGGCATTGTTATAGTGTCAGGTGTTGCAATGGTTGGAAAGAACATGGACAGTGAACCTGGGAGCACATTGTTGTCTACAAAAGGTGAAAAAGACCTAATTGCTCGGGGTTTGGTTTGATATTATGTCAATTTGGGGTATGGGAAATTTGTGGAGCAATTTGTTATGCCTAAACTTTACAATGAACTAAACGTGGATTTTGTAGCAATAAAGGTAAGTGTTCTGTATCACTATCCATATTTGTTTAAATTACATCAAGTGGGTGGTTGGTTACAATCTCATGTATTTACATGTTGAACATGCAAATGTTTGCCCAAGTTACTAAAATTTATAAACATGTCGGCATGTCAAGTAACACCTAAGGATAGTGATAGAACATCAAAAGGGTGGCAAGATGTTTTCTACATCTACTATGGTGGAAAGTGGCCCAATAAGTAAAGGCTTTCAGAACACCGACACAAAGGTTACAACAAAACACCATTTTATCCAAACTCAGGTAAACATGTTCAATTGCCAATGTACCCCAACTTCAAGTATGCCCAAGAAACCAAAAAACTAAAGCACGTGCTCACTAATGAGAAATCAAATTCTCACTAATTGATTAAAAGCCAAGCAAAAATCAACGAAGAGCAAAATCAAAAATTTGTACCTAATATAGTCATTAGGCAAGTGTGTTCACTTAAAACCACTTACAAGGTATGATGCAAAACACCACATGTTCATTTCCATTGGAAATGGACTTGAAGCATTGAAAGAAGAACTTGCAGTTGACGGAAAGGGTTACAAAAATTAAATCAATGCAGCAACAATGTTAAGAATTCCTCCACTTTGTGTGTCAAGTGTGTTTGTAATCAAGCTACTATGGATGAAAAATTCGAAGTGTTGTTGGAATATGTTAAGCATTGATTTTTAGGCAAGTTAGTCATGGGTCTTAAAGCAACCTGGAAAGAGAGAAGGGCTCAAAAAATTGAAAAATATATAAAGAAGAAAATGCAAGATTGGGAAGCCAAGGTGGCTCCTCACATGGAGCAGATTACCTAGGGATGGCATCTTATGTACCACATTTTTTAGAATGTCCTACTTTTACAAAGTGTTTTGCCACCATTCCCATGGGCACACAACAAAGAAGAGGCAAAGACTATGGGGCATCAATTTGTAACATACAAAAGGCAAAATAGATATCGCAAACATCAAGGAGTGTACTAATTCTAAAGATGTTCATGTTTATGCGAAGTTTGCAACCAACTCTTTGTCACCTTACTAAAAGAGGAAACATGAAAAATCGCATTCACCGAAACCAAACTCACATGCAATTAAAGTCACAAATCAACTATGAAAATTGCGTCCGCTAAAACTGAACTCACATGCAACTAAAACCAAAAATCAATTATTATACAATTACGTTACAATTAGCCCACGGAAATACAGTGAATTAAAAATAAAATGCCATGTTAGATAATTGGTTAGTTGTACCATAATTGTAACTAAATTGAAATGTGCATTTCTATATGGTATTTTATATCTCGTAGATGCAGGTGTAATCAAGCAGCATTTGATTTTATGATGAGTTGCATGGTAGCTCCACTCAGGGACTAGCGAAAAACTATTGCAAATGTTTACCACATGTAACAACTTTGTTGCAACTACTGTATGATGTGCACTTGCGATCATGCCATGAATATGAATTTGATCTTTCAATTTGATTAACATGTGCAACTTGTTATCATCTATAATAAGTATTGATGCAACTAAGGTGGCTACTAGTTTGCCACTAGATAAAAACTAACTGTTGAACTATTAAGCATTATTGTGCCACTACTAAAGCACTATAGGTTCAACTTCTATGCAACAAGTCAATCATTAGTGAAGGTATAAGGATTTGAAATGACACACCCTTTTATTCCAACTACCAAAATGGCTTACAAACATCCAATGAACTTATTAGCCTTGCTCCTCCTCTTGCCTTCTTCTAACTATTTCACCTACAATTGTTGAATCTTTTGTGGATAACTCTTTGGCCCTTAGAAGGCATGCCCTTTCATTTGTGGGTGGTGTCAACAAAGGAGTGTTTAACCATGGGGCATAATCATTAATGTTATTTGAATCAATGATTGAATCCACTGCACAACGAGTAGATCTAGATTCTTTATGCAATATAACTTTCCATTGTGGATTATGGTATTTGGCCACAAAAAACACTTGTTATGCTTGGGATGGAAAAATGAATGGTTCTTCATGATTGGCCATGATGTGAGAAAGTCAGGCAAAAATTTAGCCTCATATTTGTTGTGGATTACATATGACCTTAATTTAAACAAATCACAACTTTTATCATTCAAAATTCCAGAATATCATCAATAAAAAGTCTATCATATGCAACTAGATCATACAACTATTGTGTCACTCTAACACAATTACGTTGGCACTTTTATGAAACTATATTGCCATTATTATGCAACCAATTATAGCAACTATTGAACAACTCATTTACATCTATTGGTGACATAATAAACCTAACGTATGACTAAAGAACAATTCATGGTGACATAGGTGCAACTTTATGTCAACTATGTTTTAAATTGAATGGGTTTACTTGACCCAATCTACCATTGCAGTTGTGTTCATTAGGACATAATGGTGAGCCATTTTTCACTATGTAGGGTCTAAATCAACTTGAAAGCTAGCCCCTTCCAAGACCTCACCACTAACGCCCTCTTCTTCCTCTGCATCCCACACTCTTCGAATCATGGTTCAAAACTTTTGTATGTGTTCTATTAGAAACCCCATTAACACTTCCATTGCATATTTTTCTGCTAGGCACCCCTCAGGTTGTCACATACATCTAACATAACCTTTCATCACCTTATTTATCCTTTCTATACAATACATCCAACGTGTGCTTACTAGGCCACATAGATCGAGCTCTTCAACCAAATGCAAAACAAGATGGGCCATAACATCAAAAATGCAGGGGGCATTTCCATCTCAAGCATACATAAAGTAATGACCACATTTAGTTTAGTCATTTCATTGGGGTTCACAACCTTCTTGCATATTTGTCGAAACATTCAACTCAAATGAATGATAGCCTTGAGTGTGTTGTCTTGCATCAACCCCCTTAAACATAAAGGGAGAAATTGTTGCATGAACACATGCTAATCATGTGCTTTCATGCCACTAAACCTTCCACTTACAATGTGGTTTGCCATGGATGATGAATAATCAAAGGGCATTTTTAAATATTTAAACTATTGCTGGAAGGTGGACAATTTTTTGTCCATAAGCACAAAGTTGCCATGTGGAAGCATCCATTATGATGAATTTTGGGGGTTTTGGAACAACCACAAATGTGGGCGTATGTTTTGATCCTCCATGTCTCATTTCACCTTCTTCCCATCTTTCTTTCCACATATGGTGTGAATCAAGTTTTCACAAACATTCTTCTCCACATGCATGACATCCAAACAATGCCGCATTAAGAGATCCTACCATAGGAAAATTGTGAGACAATTATGAATGCTACTTAAATTTTATTGAAGAGTTACATTGAATATTGTAACTCACATGATACTTAAATTAGACTTTGATACAATTAAGCACAATTGGCGAGACAATTATGAAAACTATACTAACCAACATCTATATATAAATGATGAAAACTACCTAGCGACTATAATGAAACTTAAATTGACACTTCAATTCAACTACAACAAATAATTCCACGGCTACATTTGTAATCCCATTCAAATATATAACGTAGTGAAGCCCAATGTTCAATTGTAGCATGTTCAAATCCAATTCTTTGCAAAGAAAGTATAATGTTGAAACAAATGTTTTGCAACATCCAAATGAATGTATTATGAGGGGTTCATTTACATACCTTGAAATAGGGCAAATCATATAAAATGAACCGTATTTTGACCCCATGTATTTTGGATGGGTCATTTGTGGAACTTGGTCGGTTCCCATATCTAATCTAGTCTTCATATTGCACTACCCATACTAGCTCTTCATTACCACTCCTTAATGAAGGTGGATCCCTATTTTCTATACCTCCATCAAATGCATTGTTGAAACAGGGCATCCAATATGGGTGTCTATGCTTTAGCCACCTACAATGGCCCATGTACACCACTTTCTTAAAACTCCGTGAATGATGAGATGTTGTTTAGGGCCCACACATAGGGCAAACCACACATCCTTGGTGTACACACCTAGATAAAAGGTTGTATTTGGGAAAATCATTGATGGTCCATAGGACTAATGCACGAAAGGTGAACCCATGACTACCTTTTGGCTTGCCATAGTCTAATGTTGGGACCCCAAGTCTCCAAAACATCATAAGTTCGTCCACAAGTGGTTGAAGGTAAACATCTATGGTGTTCATACATACATTTTCCTTGTCTGATATGATCAATGCAACTAGGACCCAAAAATGCTTAGTTGTTAACCATGGAGGTAGGTTGTAAATTAGGACATAAACATGCCATGTAGACCATTGGCATAATTTTTCAAAAAATGGGTTCAACCCATTCGTGGATATAGTTAATTTCAAATTGCGATGATCATGTTTAAAATCTACCCATTTTTCATCTACATGTGCCCAAGCTTTGTTATCCACAACATGACATATTAATCCATTTACACTATTATGTGTTGCATGCCACTGTAGTAATTTTAACATGGCAACTGATCTACATCTGCTTTAGCCTTGGGATTATGGGAAAATGGTGTACCACCTTCATAGGCACTTTTATTCTGCCCACTTGTTTGTATTTTAGACTCCCACACTTTGGGCAATGAGTGTGCCTAGCATATTGTTCCTTAAAGGACAAAATTGGCTTGTACAAAATACACGCAGAAATACAAGCATGGATTTTGTTATATTCTAACTTGGCCAATTCGTTGGCATAAAGATTTTGCACCATACATGCTATTGGATAAACAATTGCCTATAGGTAATATGAATCTATGCAATAGTGAAAATAGTTCATCTATGAACTTGTTTAAGCACCCATGTATCGTGCACATGTTAACTATAGTCATTGTAGCTACAAGTTTACTACATTGAACACCTTTGTACAAGGGTTCGCATGCTCCTTGTAACGTTGCCACATGATCTGGTTCCATGTTTGGACATTCAAGGTCCGATTCCACATTTGGTTACTCTAGTTTCGTGGGTCCTCTAGTGGTGCTAGCTTTCATTTGTCCTTTGACCTCCTCTAACATTTCACATGTTTGTTGTACCTCTTCAACTATTGTCCTGTTTGTGTTTAGTGGTATCCTTTCGGTAGCTACCCTAGTTGTGCTTGTTGAAATCCTTGTTACATCAAGCATGCAAGGGTAGTCTTCTAGCCTAATCGAAGGTTCTACTAATGGCAGCTCGTCATTCACCAAAGCAAATACATCTATGTTTTCATCTAGTTATCAAAACATGTTTGTAGGCTCCTTCGCAGTTGTTGCGCACTCATCATCAGATTTGTCCATAATATACACAATGGAAGTCAAGATGATCCTTGTCCCCATTCAATTGTGTCACCTATGATGAAAATATTTCTAATAAAAATTCATTATAAAGTTCAAGAGTGACCCATTGTTTTATAAATCAAGTAGGTGTCAATTTCACTTAGTACCTCAACAACCCCTTCTTTGTAACCATATTAGACAAAATCTCCAAAACATTAAACTCTTCCAATTGCCACTCTTCCAACTGCCATAAATTTTTTTGTTGCTTCCTATTGTAATGTAGACCCACCACCATGTTAGAAATAAATGTTTGATAATTAGTTGTGCCCATAGTTGTGCAAAGAGCTAATCTACATTTAATGACGCCTATGCATAATCTATATAATAACAAAACTCTAAAATCCTAATTTCTTTTTTGTTACTTGGAGCCTTTCGAACTTTTATATCGCTTCAAACCTTTGTGGTGAATTTTCATGTTCAAACATGAATTTAGGGTTTGGCACCCACATCATCATGACTATGCATTTGTTGCCTACCTAGGGTTGTTACAATATCAATTCCTTTGTTACGAGCTCACCCCATGTTACATTGCAACGTGCATTAGACTTAGAAAAGGAGAAGTACCTTGTTGCAAACATTGAGATTGATATATTTTGCACAAACTTGAATGTGTACACTTGGATCTTTGTATTTTGCGCAACACCCTTTAAAGATCACAACCTTGGTTGGCAATATCGAAGATGAACTTGAAAGTGTGAGGACGACTTTTGTCAAGCACTTACAACAAGGCACACCATGCACATCATTGTCTTATTTCAAACACCTCCAAGACAGCCCAAAAGCTTTAACACAAACTTGAAATGAAAAACCTCGTGAACTAATTAATTACAACATGATCATTAAACTTCTACCAAATATATTCGATTGTCATGACCTAAGCATTTGTGAGAATGCATCCGTGGTAAAAGCTCAGACCGAGTTTAAACTTCCATGCCCAATTTTTATTTCGAGAAAAACACACTCAAAGTGAATTACAATTGAAGATCGAGGCGTTACAACAAACTTGAATTTGCCAAAAGCATCACTATTTTAGTTGAAGGATCAAACCAAAAAGATGGAAGAACAAAATGTTGAAACTTGGCCTACCAAAAAGCCAAACATAAAAAAAACCCTAATGGGAGGACGATTGATCGTTGGCATGAATGGGCCATGGCATTCCAGTTGGTTCAATGAGGATGGGGTGGCATGATAAGTTATGAATTTGGCGTAACACAAGCATGTTTTGTAGAAGAACTTGTTAGGATTAGGTTTTGCGAAGAAAACCATTCGAATCTTGAAAAGGACGGGGAAAGAGAATGAGCCAATGTAAAACATGTTAAGTAGTACTTCTGTACTTAACACATTTACAATTTGAATTTTGTTTACTATTTTCCCTTTAAGCCAATACATTCTTGAAATAATGGGCCTTTGGCCAATACATTTGCGACCCATTATTTTAGGACCACCTCAACCCTAGGGTGTAGGGTCCATTATTTCAAGATTGCTTCAACCCTAGGGTGTAGGATCCATCATTTCAGGACTGCTTCAACCCTAGGGCATAGGGTCCATTATTTCAGAACCACCTTGGCCTTAGGGCGTAAGGTCCATTATTTTAGGATTGCCTCAGTCCTAGGGTGTAGGGTCCATTATTCCAAGACCGCCTCAGCCCTAGGGCATAGGGTCCATTATTTCAGGACTGCCTTAATCCTAGGGTGTAAGATCCATTATTTCAAGATCCATTTTGTAAGCATTGAATTCTTGGCACGGCTCTTCTTTTTACATTTGTGTATAGGTCATTAGTATGTACTACTTTGTAGTGTCCACTTTGCACTTTGCAATGTTGGACCAATCAAACTATCTAGCCAATCAAAAACAAGGAATAGTTCATACGTATGATTTGAATGTTCCAGGGCTTTGAAAAGTTGTGCATTTTTTCACCATAGTCATAGCAGTCTTCCAGTGATGAAACCCTGCCAAACTTCATCAAAAGAGAGCACCCAAGAAAGGGAGAGAAAAAGAAACAAGGGGCAAGGACCAAAGTCCACACAGGCAAATAACCCAAAACTGAATAGTGTTTAATGATCACTATTCCCACCCACAATCGTTATAAAAGTCCTTTTAAACAATCAAAAGACCATTTACATCTTTACATCTAAACGAGTAATAATCACTTGTCCAAATCCATGGTAGAATTTTTTTTTTGAAGGGGTTAAAATGAGCACTGCAAAATGGACATCAATACAAGCGTGCAGCAAGATTTACGCTGTCCTGCTGTAAGATTTAATGAAAATGGGTGTTTATAGGTGGGGGGTGGAGATGCCCTAAGTACCAAAACCTCCACTAGTCGCATGAAGCATATATCAACTAAAGAAAGGGGAGGTAAACTCGATAATAAACTCGATAAACTTCTAGTGAATCAACTGGATTTGACTGCTGTACCTCATCCAAGATTTCCAATGCGGTGTTACATACCAAGCGCCAGTGGATATGCTCTTATAGATGTTGGTGTCAATTGAGATTGGCAAGCCCTGGACATTGCTATTGCCTGCAGGAAACAAGTGATATGCAACAATTTTTTAAGGTACTATTGCTCTGGCTTGCACCATTAACACAAGAATATCCTCAATGGCTGAGCTCACATCAGAACTATTGTATATATCAATTTGGTAGAATTTTAGATTAAGGTGAGTTGTGACAACTCAATAGTACCAACAAATATATTGTTGTTGGGAAAGACAAGAAGAATCTCCAGACATATTGGCACAAACTTCCTCAGTGGACAAACAATGGTTGTAAGGACTCTTGCAAAGCGCTTCGAGACCAACCATTCTTTGTGATCAAGGTACAAGTTCTCTCAGGGGCAATCTCAAGTTCCAGAACATGCTCCTTAAAATCAAGAAACTTTTCACCATCTTTGAGGTCAGCCAGCCCCATCCAGCTCTTCAGCCATGAAGTTGTCTTCATTGTAAGTGGTAAGATGTCTCCTTCATCTGATACTTTTCAAAATCTGAGTGATGTTTGAATCAGACTCCACCATTCTGGTGAGAAACCCTTGGCTGCCACATATACTGTTGGAACAATGAATGGTGCATTCGGATTCAATGTTGATACAAATGGAATCTTCATAGCCATCTCACTAAATTGTCTTGATCTCTCTCCTATGATGGACTCCCTGAAAAGTTAAGTAGTTTGTCACAATGTGTCCACAAAACCAGAATGACATAAGGATCCACAAACCCAAGTTAAGTCTTCTGTCACAACATGCCCAGAAACCAGAATAAGACAAGATCCACAAACCTTTGTCCAGCACCCACATTGGTACAGAACTTTCTCTCGACAATGTACCTTTCTTCCATGCAAGGTTTTCTCTTAGAGTCCAACCAGAAATAGCAAAGTTGTTCTCTCCTTGAGCCCTAAGCTTGCGACACAAAGTTTTCAATACTAATGCTCAAGCACTCCCTTGCATTAGGACAGGCATCCTTCAGGTAACCAATCTAACAAAAATATTGACAACATCAACCAGATCTGAAGTCCAAAACTCTCAGCAATTTCTCCTATTATGTCATGTTCTAGAACAGAATCCCAGGATTATTATGACAGTAAACTTGGAGCTGAAGAAATCTAACAAGATCCAGACACAATCACACAAAGAGAGATGGACAGCTTGCCTGCCTAGCATACTATCAGCATGCAATTGATGCCATATCTCTATCCTTAACGGCATTCAGAAGCCCTCATTGACAAATCCACCCAGGGCCCCTCTTCTACGAATCCTGTAAATGGTTTGCTTTAGAGTAGCCCTAGTACAGAGGAGGTTCCTTTCACAACATTCTGATGTGGTCTGAATTACAACGTTGCATGCTACACAAATGCTTGCAAGTTACTTGTAATATGACTGGCATTGCTGCGCTCTTCTACTACCATGGATTGAATCACTAGCAGCATTGAGAGCTTTGATTCAATCCAGACAACTCCTAGAGATATATATACATATATCCTGAAAAGAGCACCAGATTGTGCAGAACTCCATGTGCGCAGATAATCATCATCCAATCATCATGACCATGGAGCTCAAATGCTTCTATGAAACTGCAATGGCAGGCAATTCCTTCAAGCAATAAAAACGTCCTTGCAAAGTTTCACACAATCAAGCACTTATTTCTCCACCGCAGGATTTTGGCAAAATGTCTAAACCCTAAACCTTTGAGACCACCAGGGTTTGCAATATCCAAGATGAATTGTAATATTCTTCCCATTCCAGAATCGTTCTCTTCACAGATCAAGGTCCTCGTCCTAAACCCTAAAACCCTTCCCAAAACTCACAGCCCACAACCCACAAGCCCACTAGCCATAAGCCCTAAAAGCTGGATTAGAATATGTTCTTACAAACCCCATTTACTGCCCAATGCCAGAATCCATTGCAAGAGCACTTCCAATTCCAAGCTACTTTGGTACAAGCAGTTTGTTGAAGTCCAAGCAGCATAGAGAAAAAGAAAACCCAAACCCTGAACCCACAAACGTTAAAACCTGGACTAGAATGTGATCTTAGAAACCTACTTACTTCCCAAGGCCAGAATCCATTGCAAGTGCACTTCCAATTCCAAGCTACTTTGGTACAAGCAGTTTGTTGAAGTCCAAGCAGCAGAGAGAAAAAAAGAATACCCTCCTCTTGCAAATCTCCTAGTTAAGAGAAGGTTTAGGGTTTAAGGTCTTGAAGAAACACTTCAAATTGTTTTTGGGTGGTGAGGCAGACTTTTGTTTTTTGTCTATGGTGGGGATGCTGCGCTTGTTGCTGATACCGGTCTTGACGCCCACGAACGCTGCTGCTGCTGCTGCTGCTTCTTCTTCTTCTTCTATCCGCAGCTTTGCTGCTGCTGCTTGTCACCAGCTGAAGAGGAAGAAGGAGAAGAACAAGAAGAGGCGTCATGACGTTTGGCAACGATGGAGAAGCCTGAGCTTGCAAGCAGGAACCGACAAGCACGTGGCGGTGGCAGAGAAGAAGATAGATAGTGAGAAGCAACAGCAATGTGACTTCCAAGCAGCAGCACTAGACGTATCCTTTCCCACCTACATGATCTGGGGTGCCAACACCGGCGTCGGGAAAACCTTGGTCTCCGCAGGTATTTTTTCTGAATTCTCTCCTCTTTCCTTCCTCTCCCCCATCCCATGATTCTTCAATATCCGGTTTCCTGAAAAATGATTTCCTTCTGCATGTAATTGAGGATTCTGAAATGGTTTCTATCCATCAAACACTCTAAACCCTAAACCCTAAACCAGACAAGATGGATTTGATGACATAATTCTCCACGTGCATCATCTGAATTGAGTTCCAAAGCTTCAAATGTGCTCATTGAGGGTTACTAGAAATGTGAGCATGACTAGTTGCCAAATGCTTGTGACTTGATTCCAAGCTTTCCAGATGGTAATTGATATCAATCCAATTGCCTGGTACACTGATGCCACTTTGTTGGATTGAAGACAGGTCTTTCAGCTGCAATCGTATGTCATGAAGGTTCTAGCCAGCAATGGAGGGGTTTGGGAAAGAAGTCTGGTGTTGAGGAGGAGAAAGAGAAGGAGCTAATTGTCAGGAGAGCAGACCTTCTGTATGTCAAGCCTGTGCAGACAGGCTTCCCTGCTGATTCAGATGCACGATATGTATTTGAGGAAGTCTCTAGAGTTGGCAGACTTTACCCTCAAACCATCCCCCATGGCTTATTTGCATGTAATCATACGCTGCAGGTGTCCCCTGCTGTCTGTAGATCAATCAGAGATCCTGCTGCAGCAATATCAGCAACTGCTGCATGGAGACTCCGGGAGCAAAGATGCTGGGCAGCAGATGAGACAGGTTTTATTTTTTTGGAGATGCCCCTCATTCTCATTCACAGAGCTAGACTTTTGAGGATGATCATCATGTTTGACTAGGTGGACTGAACTAATGTCATGATCTAGGCATGAGGTACATGCAGTCAATCATATATTCAGGTTCCCTGCTTTTGGTTATATCACAGGAATGAGGGACCTCTGCAGCTCCGAGAGTAGGTTGCTACAGGGATGTCACACCCTCTCTTCTACAAGGAATGGAGAAGACAGTGCATTACCAGAGAAGAATGTGGATGGTGGTAGACATGGAGTATGCCAAAAGCCAACTCCTGCACAGTTCACCTGTCAGACAATGTGGTCATGGTTTGATCCCGTTTCACCACATCTTGCAGCTGCCAAGGAGGGATCAACAGTCTCTGATTTAATGGTGCTTAACTCTGTTCAAAGCTCACTTCAGAGTCTCAGTGATGACACACTCAGAATATGGGAGCGGGAGGACAAATGCAGTGATTTGATGAGGAAGTGGGCACTTGTGGAGACTGCAGGTGGAGTAGCTAGTCCTGGACCATCTGGGACTCTCCAATGCGACCTTTATAGGTGAAGATGCCATGTCTTTGCAGAAATGGCATGAATGTTTGGAAGGACTAGTCCATCCATACAAACTCATAGCTGTTGTAGATTCTGCCATTGTTTTGTGTTCTGTCCAAATGTCAGTGCCAGGTTCCAGGAATTCGGGCTACAAAAAAAAAACATTTTATGTCTCAAAAGTTCAAAGTTTAATGGCTTGATTGACTGCAGGCCGCTACGACTGCCAGGTGTGCTAGTTGGGGATGGAAAACTGGGGGGCATCTCCAGCACAGTGGCAGCTTATGAGAGCTTGCAAATACGTGGCTATGATACAATTGCTATTGTTCTAGTTGACTCAGGACTAAGCAATGAGCAGGCTTTATGTCAGTACCTCAAACACAGGTCAAGCACGTACCTTGTAATTTTGTAATGAGCTTTGATGATTGGCTGGAGTCAGAAACTGTTATGAGCTTTTGAATGAATGTAAGTGTCCCTGTATGTCTTTTTTTTTTTCAGGATTCCTGTTTTTGTACTCCCACAACTGCCCCAAGATCCCAATGAGAGCCTTGCCAGTTGGTTCTCTATGGCAGAAGGAATGTTTGCTGATTTGCGTGATACTTTGGAAAGAGCTCACTCAGACAGGATAAAGAGGCTAGTGGAGATGCCCAGAAAGGCAAGCCAGATTTTATGGTGGCCCTTCACACAGCACTCACTGGTTAAAGAAGGAAGCATTGCAGTCATTGACTCCCGGTGTGGCGAGAACTTCTCCATATTTAAGGTTTGTCAAATTGAGAGTGAGCCAAGACTCATTTGCCTCTATGACAAAACTCGATAGCATAGTTTATAATTGGGTTTTCCTCTAAAGATATTGCTCTTGGATTTCTCCCATCTTGTTTTCTCTCTCTCTCTCTCTCTCTCTCTCTCTCTTCCTCCTTTCTTGTTTGGGTTTCACCAATTCTTCATTTTCTCCTTCTCTTTACTTTGATGTTCCTATTTCTTCTTGGGTTTTTGGTCTTCTTATTTTCTTCTGAGCTTTATTGAGGTAGCCAGTTTCATGGCTGAGTGCTTCCCGTTACTGCTGGTCTTGTGAGAGAGAAATGTGGTATGTTGGTCAATGTTTGACATTAACCTCAGCCCATTGCTTGTTAGCTGATGAAGTCAGTGCAGATGTAATGGTAGGTGGTCAATACCATATGCATTGCTCTTGAAGGTCCTTGAACATGCATATGACTGCAACTGTTGTTCAGACTGTTTCTCAGTTTTTTTTTGGTCTAGTTTTTCTCTTTTCTTTGGTTTGTGCTCTTGTTATTGGGTTTCCTCTTTTGCATGTTTGATGATTTGGTTGTTGTTATGTTGTCAGATCTGAAATATCAATAACCTTAATATCAGGTCATCTGCCATATCTTATAATTGCTTGCACCCACAATGCAGATTTCCTGTAGACTTGTGAAATCATAAGTATGTTCTCAGTAGTGGAGTTTTAACCCCTTGTGAGAGCAGATCTGATCCTTTTTTGTAGAAAAGTTCCATGCTTGTCACTTGTAGAAGGCCAGTGTGAGTGACAGATTGAAAACTTTTCATTTACATCTTCCTCTTTATTCTTGTTTGAAAGTATCACAGCATTAACCACAAAATATACCCTCAAAGACAGCATTGGGCTTCACAATGTATCAGCCACATTCATTGAATTTTGCAGGGAAGTGAGCCCCAGAAAGGTGTGATAGAGCCACAATTTGATGCATGTGCAAGCTGGTGGACACAGGGCCCTGACAAAGCACTGCAGGTTATTAACGTACACACATGCTGCATGAATAGGACCATCTCCACTAATTTCATGGGCTTTTTTTCATGACCCTTCTTGGGCTGCAACTCAGCTAGTGCTTGCTTCTTAGCTACATTTCTTATGGAAGAGTCTGATTGTTTTTACTAGGAGTTTTGTTTTATCCAGATGTATGTGTGTGCTGTTTAGGAATAGTTCAGACAGTGGGTGTGAAGAGATTTGCCACCAAGGTCATTGTGATCTGAATGGTATGGTGATGGTTATCCAGCCAGAGCTTGCCAGGGAAGCAGCATACTCAGTAGGAAGATACGGCCATGTTATGTTCCCGGAGAATGTGCATGAGCCTGCCCTTCACTGTGCTGAACTCCTACTACAAGGCGTTGGCCAAGGTAGCTGATCTTCCCTTTCCCTTAGATGTTTTGGCTCCCAGTGCAAGTCATCACCAACTCAATGCCTAGGTGGGTTTATGGGTTCTGCTGCTTTCTCCATGTTCATTTGATACTCATGCTTCAAGTGGATTATGAGTATATACAGTACATCATGAAGACAGTGTGCTGGAGACTGTCAACCTGCAACAAATGAGAATTGATCAATAGGTTGAGACTTGCTTGTTTGGCCATTTGTGGCAGGGTGGGCAGAAAGAGTCTTCTTCTCAGACAATGGATCAACTTCAATAGAGGTAGCCATTAAAATGGCTTTCCGAAAGTATGCCACTGACCATGGGCTATGTGATCCTGCTGACTCTGAGCATGGGAAACAACAATTTGAGGTATTACCCTGCATCCTTTGTAAAATGTCAACAGGGTGGAATAGGAGATCATAGAACTTTATGACAGCATGAGCAGGTGAAACATGATTGTCACACAATAGAACCTGGTGTGTGGTAAAGGAGTTATGCATGACCAGCAATAAAATATCAGAATCAATGGATTCCAAATGCAGGTGCTGGCTCTTAAAGGATCTTATCATGGGGACACATTGGGTGCTATGGACGCACAGGCACCTTCTGCTTACACAGGTTTCTTGCAACAACCTTGGTACGTGCAGGGGGGTCTAAGAGAGCAGTAAAGAGAATCTAGGCACATAGCTACCTGTGTGTTGTCCTTATGACAACATACCATGCACCTGGCTTGGTTAGCATATGTTGAAGGAAAGAGGGGTTCAATGAGTTCTGATAGGATTATGAGAATAGATAGTTGCTAGTACCATTGTCAAGCTTAATTTCCAGTTCCAGGACTTTCTGCAGCATTTGTATCCTCAATTGCTCTTTATCCCTTCTAGGTCCTCATATATATGTATATATGTAGTAGTACTTCCTGGAAACGCTGTTCATGAGCTGTGTGTAGGTTTAGATAAGTGCCAGTAGTCCAAAGTCCGAGTCTTGGAAAAATGTCATTCTTACTAATGAGATGGTCTCTGGTAGGATAAAGACAGGCAAAGAAAGTAAAATAGGAGTGTAATGGTTTGTATTGTTTTGCATTAGTGCACATTTGTGATATGCATGGCTGAAACAGTAACTGCATATGCTGTTTTTGAATTGTCTTGGAATTGTATTCTCTGACAGGTATTCAGGGAGGGGCCTTTTCTTGAAGCCACCCACTGTATATTTACGAAAAGGGCGTTGGCACTTGCAATTACCAGAGGCCAACTACAGTGATAGCAAAACCAATGTTGAACACAGTAAGTCATTGGACAATCTCTAATCAGGATTATACTCTTTGTTTGCAAAATTTTTTTTATTAGCTTTGTATGTAATACTGTGCTACACATCCCATTTCTGATGGAAGGCAGAAGCTTGGCGAAATAAAATAATAGCCTCAAAGCTTATATTTTGCTGTGTGGTTATGTGCTGGTTGTGGCTTTAGGCTGGGAATCAAGAGAGGAAGTGTTTGATGCAGACCGGGATGGTACAATGTTGGCCAGTATGTACAGCAAGTCCATTAAGAAGCAACTAGCCTTATCAACCGCAAGAAAAGGATCTACATCCATTGCTGCTTTGATAATTGAACCTGGTGGGTTTGTGTCCTTGATTGCTGAGCAAATGTCTATTTGGGTACATGCATGAAGAGTGTGGCTATTTTGGGTACATGCATGGAGCAGTCGCAGTGCCAAACCTGTTATACAGTTGCAATTCAACCCATCTTGTATGTAAGCAGATGTCATCATCATACTGGATTGGAGTATCAGTTGGACGTTCTAGTATGGGACTTCTACCCATTGTCTTACTTGGGTCTCAGAATTTGGCAATCGTGCAATTTGCATCTGAAGCAGTGCATGGGTTGCAATGTGGACCAGTGATTCATGGGGCAGGTGGTATGCAAATTGTGGATCCTCTTTTCCAGCAGGTGCTTGTACGTGAATGTCAGAGCCAGCTTATTCCAACTATATTTGATGAAGTTCTGACAGGTTGCTGGCGCCTGGGAGTTGAGGTTTGTCCTTTTGTCTGTCAAAATCTGCTCCTTTTGGTCACATCAGCTTAATCTATATGTCTTCTGAGATAGCTGAGATAGCTGATTGTTGGATTTGTTGATCTCCACACCTAGAATGCAAAATTGAGAGTTTTTCTTTTCTTTTCCTTGCCAGTCTGCTGCAGAGTTATTGGGATGCAAACCTGACATTGCATGCTATTCAAAACTTCTTACTGGAGGAGTAGTTCCACTAGGTGCAACCCTTGCTTCTGAATCGGTATTTGAAACCTTCATGGGCAACTCCAAGGTAACTAATCCTTCTCTTGCTACTTTTACCTCTAGATAGGTAATGAAACTGCTAGAGTAAGATGCATGTGGCTTGCAGTATAGCTTGTGCATGTGGATGTGTGAAAAGAGATTTAAAGTTCTGTACAGACAGAAGCAGGCAGCAGGTCTTATGTTATGGTGCCTTAGAGCTGATGATTGCATATTGCAGGGTTAGTTATAATGGGATGGTATGGGAAGGGAGTTTGCAAAAACAGACGAGCAGTGTCAGAATGAATGTGTTGTCTAGAACTGGAGGACTAACAGCTGCAAAGGAAAGGTAACAATGTACATATCCAACAGTGTAAATGTTATTTATGGTGGGTTGAAATTGGCAGTTGGATGCATTACTACATGGCCATTCCTATACAGCCCATGCTATTGGCTGTGCTAGTGCTGCTATCTCCCTTCAGTACTTCTCCAATCCCTTGAGGAATCCCAACCTCCTGCCCAGTGGACGCCGGCTTAAAGAGGTCAGAATCTGCTTTCCAGTTCAGATTGCACTCACTTTTAGATAGAGCAATGGCTCTCCTTGAGATAGAAAATCCAGGTCTGCAGAATGCAAGCACAATTAGGAAGGGTACCAAGTCCAGTTCTTGATGCCCTTTTTTTGGCTCATGGTGTAGAATGAATTTTTAGCAATTGTATAGACAAAACATTGAGCTCTCTCTGTCATAGCAAATGTCTGTTTGGCAGTTTCTATTTTGATGGTGTTGTGCTTTTCTTGAAATGCAGTTTTGGAAACCTGAGCTAGTGTCAGAAATATCATGGCATCAAGCAGTGCACAGAGTGGTGTCGCTTGGGACTATTTTTGCCCTCGAACTACACACAAGTGCTGCAGACTCTGGGTATGTAGACCATGCTATATAGAACAGGAAAAAGCATTCTCAAATGGGTGTTTATGTAACCTGTTTCTCCTGTAGGGGATATATATTCTCACCCATTTGAGAATGTTTTCTAGGTTTAAGATTCTATTCCCACCATGAAACTACACTTTGAGAAGTCAAAAGTTGCATATTTTTCACACATGATGTCAAGACTGGACTGTATTCTCTAGATACATAAATTGAAAATATTTGATATAGTCACCAGAATGGCATGAAAAAAACCGAAAAAAGCTGATTGATTTTCCCCTTCCTATTCACAAATCTGAAGGTTGCACTAATGTGCAGGTATGCATCAATGTTATCCAAAGGACTTGTTGAGGAACTTCGACATGATGGCATCTACATCCGACCATTAGGTAATGTGGTATATCTGATGTGTGGACCTTTGACAAATCCCGAGTCTTGCTCAACTTTGTTGCAGAAATTGCATGCCCAACTCGGTTAGATTTTAGACTCATGGTATCAGATTCAGATTCAGAAAATGGGCGGAGTAAAGCTCAGCATGATTTCCTAGTTTAGCTCAAGTCAAAAGGAAAAATTTCAACCTTGACGATTGTTTGAGTAAACTTCCTCATATTTAGTGAGGGCCTGTTGCATTTCTGATCCTAAAAAAGGACACCAAATATTCAAAATTGAAGGTTTGTTTTGTTACTGAATTACCTATACATACACTACAGAGTTGTGAAGCTTAAAAATAATCATATACTTAGAGCTAATGTTGTACCATTCCATACTTTTCTTGAATATCCCTTCAACATGTGGGTTTTTGTGAATTGATCAACGGTTCTATATATTTTGGATATCTCCAGACTGCCTATCTTGTAATCTCTATTTCTCTTCATGGTGTATCTTGCATAAAGAATTGAATGAAGTTAAGATACCCTATGGTTTCATTCATGATACATAACCTTGAAGGTGGTGGGATAACCCCCATTGTTTTCTTGGAGTGCAATGGAGTTTAAACATTGATAGTAAGGTTATGTGCCTAGATAATATGCTTCAACCTTGAACCCTACCTAAAGCTACAAGCCATCCAAAACTCCAAAGTGATCATCGCTTTTGTGCATTAAGTTTTGTTAATTGTACATTGCTTCTAGCAATATTTTTAAACAATTAATTCTTTCTTGCCTTCAAATCAACTATGTTTTTCTATGTGCTTTTAAAAAAAGTCTCTTGTGCTTGAGCTTAGTGTCAAGCTCATTCTGTAGACCTTTTTCCTCAATTTGCAAGTTGTTTATTGGGCCCTATACCATTGTCTTTCGCATTGGTTTTGTCTTTTGCAACTTTTGTTTTACATTGCATTTTTCACACCACTGGAACTAGATTTTGTGTTGGATGTGTTAACATAGGGGAGGAATTTTTATTTTCATTTTTGAAATTGAAGTGAGGTTTGAGATTTAGCGAGGTTTGGGGGTGGTTTGGATAATGAAGTTAGGTTTGAGATTTGGTATGGTTTTTTAGGTTTGGAGAATTGGTTAGGAAGGTAGCTAGGTTTAAGTTGTCTTGGTTTTGTTGGGAGATTGCTTGGAGGTGATGTTGAGTTTTGGTGATTGTTGTTGTTAGAAGAGGAGTGGGTCTATTTGTTTGTAGTGTTGGTTTGCAATGGTTCATTGTTGCAGCAAAAGGGGAAGGTGTCTCAAGTTGTTGCTATTGAGAATTGCAATCTCACCATCTTTAAGCATGAGATCCTCTTCCAAGTGCAATAATTTGTGACTCAAAATCCAACAATCAAACCCCACTAATAATTCATTCGGTTCTTGTTAATGTAGATGCACCCACCAATAGTTTCACAAATGTTTTTAAGAAACCCTTATTTGACAATAGTTTATCATTTTTTAATTAATTTTAAAACTCCAATTTATTTTTGTAGAATGATTTTAAAAAACACTTAACCCAAGTACATTTTCCATGAAAACACATTTAAAAATTCAAAAATGTCATAATCATCAACATCATCATAGTGTAATGTTCTAATGAAAAATTTAATTTTACTTTATATAAATTTCATGGCTTGAAAACAAATTGAAAGCTTTAATGGAAAAAAATGTTATCCTATGGTTATCTTTCTATATTTGTCAAATTTCATGGAAAAATTCACATTAATTTTTTTTTGTTTTCCCAATTACAATGATGCGTTCATTGTTGCAAACTAAAAATATATTTCACATAAAAATTGAATTCTTCATATGTGCAACAATTTCATAACATACTGGTAGATTAGGATGTAAAATATCATTAATTACAAATTTTAATTACAAAATGTTTTCCAAATATCCACAACAATGCATCAAATTAAAGCAAGTATTGAAATCGGCACTTTGTGACATTTTTTTGTGTACACCATAACTTGCATTAACCTTAATTCAACTTTTTATAATTCTTTTTCATTTAGAAAAGTATGCAAATTATTGTTTGTAGAATTATTTTTTTTGGGACAATTCATGGTTACTCTTTTGTTTTATATCCTATTGGAATTTGAGCTATGAAGCTTGTGAATCTTCTCAATCAAATATATGTAAAAAGTTATAGTTAAAAAATTTAGATTGTTTTTATATTTCTCACTACCTATCAAATTTTTATTGGATAAAAGCCCATCAAGCTTTTAACTTTACAAAAGTTTTTTTTGGAAATCTAAGATTTATTATTATTATTCAATTGAGTTTTTTTCTTTGTAAAAAATCTAAATAGATTTGTATTCTTGAGATCACTTAGTAATAAGTGAAAATTTTGATATTCCATTCAATCATTTCATTGAGGGGTTTTGCCTAAATAAACAAAAAAAATAGTGAAGACCCAAGTTTGATTCCTTGTAATTCACAACATTGTGAAAAAAAAAAAACAACAATGCAACACTCATGTGCTACTAAAAATAACATGAATTTTACAAGACCAAAGGGTGCAATCATATTAACATGTACAAAAAAAATCATAACCACTGCTTAATTTTTTGAACTTTGGATGTAAATAATAATAATAAATAGAATAATTTTTAATAAAATGTTATTGTGAATACATTATGTACATATCTTAAAATTTTGGAATCAATCTAATGATTGAAAAATACATATAAGGATTTTTAATCTCTTGTAACCACTACTAAAAAATTACATAAACGCAATTTTGACACTAAAAGCACAATTTGAAACTATTTTTTAATGACATATTTTGAGATATTTTTAATATACACCTTAACATAATATTATTAAAATTTAAAAATTAACGTTTTTTTGAAAGACATATTAGAACATTTTAAGAATAAAACAATGGTCCAAACGGGCATGTGTGGTTCTTAATAACATGTTTGGACCCTAAGTTGATTCCTAGTAGCACATGAGCATTATTTTTAAAATAATGAATAATTTGGCTTTTCACAACAATAACATTGTGAAATAATGAAATAATGAAAATAAAACTAGTTACAAAAAATCATAGTCTTTTTTATTAAACAAATCAATAAAGATAACCCATTTGACCTTTTTGACCCTTGTCCAACTTGACCAAAGTGCCATTTTGGACAAACCAATTTTGGCACATTTGTTTTGGCCATTGTCTTTTTTACCATCATTTTGGTTATATTCAATATGTCCAATTTTTTTGTCAATGTTGGGCAACAATGTTTTTGGCAAAAAAATGATGCCCCATTTAATAATAATAATAATATGATTATTATGATATTTATTTTTGACAATAATGTATTAGTGGTAGGTAGGCAAATGGGTGCAAGTACAAAGATAGAAACCAAAAACCATGTTGGATAATGATGAAAACTGTGAACTTTTTTACATATGTTTTTTCCTTGACATTTTAAAGTTATATTAATCATTCCAAGTTGTGCTAAATGATTAATATGACTGTTGAGTAATTTGAATTAAAAATTCATTAAATTAAATTTTGGGTTTTGATTTTAAACAAAGATGTTTGAACTTGAATAGGTGCTATGTCAGTTGTGGTTAATTTTACAATGACTAATAAAGGACTATTGTAATAACATAATTTTGATGGTAAAAAAATTTAGTTGATAGTAACCTATTACCCAAGTTCAAAAAACATTCACAATTTTTAAAAATATGAAAATTTAAAGTTTTAAAAATTCAAAATATTTTAAAATTTTAAAAATTTCAAAAGTCCTTTACCACATGCTTTTTTTTTTATGTTGCTCCTTTCCCTGTATATTGAAACAAGTAGTGTAAAGCTCAGTTTGATGCAACCATAATTCTTTATATCACTCAAAACAAGAGAAAAAACAAGAAAGATTCAAAATCTAGCCTATGTTTAAACCCTAGCCTATGTT
>Ga0116231_10003494_pt1 | contig 32638 bp, 24 predicted proteins | sample S1TSphgellanicum_2_FD_89695 | JGI IMG/M metagenome (GOLD analysis project Ga0116231, IMG submission 89695) | Host-associated microbial communities from peat moss isolated from Minnesota, USA - S1T2_Fd - Sphagnum magellanicum MG | ecosystem: Host-associated > Plants > Peat moss > Unclassified... | reverse complement strand
TAATTTGTGAGGAAGTTGCAACTTCAAAACTTATCCCATATTATTTATTGTCCATTCCTATTTTGAACATTATATAAACAAAAGGTGTGGTCATCCAATTTCACATAAAAAAATTTGTGCATGTGGGACGAGCTAATCGAAAGGCTTAACCCGAAATAAAAAAATAAATTATGCACAATTTTAAAGTACTTACTTCCTAAACTTACTTATCTATTTAGTTAAGTAGGTACTTAATTTGACTTACCCACCTAGGATGATCAATGTACCTACCTACCTACCTTTTTACTTAATTAGGTAGGTAGGTATGTAACCAAGGTTTGTAAACATTTATTTATGTAACTACTTAAATACCCACCAACCTAATATTAATATTTTTTATTAAATTCATTTTTAAAATGCCACATGAAGTATTTACATTGGGCCATGTGTAATAATATAATATCATCCAAACATTTGAATTGAACTTAAATTATTTCAAAATAATAATAATATTTATATTTTAAATAATTATATATTGGGACACATGGTAACACATCATTTGGCCTCAATTATGACCAAAATAGTTGCATTTTAGTCACATGTGACAATACGTATATAATGGAGTCAAAGGATGAACTTGTATTTGTTGATTTTTTTTTGATCCAATACCTTTTGTTGTTTGGGACTAATATTGCATGCGACTTGTCCAAAACAATTTTAAAAATTGTAATCACAAATGTCATTTGTGACTAAAACTTAGTCATATGGACTAGTTGAAAATACTTGTTTTTCTTGTAGTGCATGGTTGGAAAAATCTTTTCTTCCAATGTTCTTTGAGTAGGAAACACTAGTGTGGAATCAAGCCTTAAAGCCTATCTACACATCCAAACATTCTCATAAGTGTTCAAAGGGAAATACCCTTTAACAATTAGTAACATCAAGTCTTCTAGAAGTAGTTTTTGAACTTCATAGTGCCTTTTGTAAGGGGTTTTACTACCAAAGAAAGAAGAAATAGCCCTTACAACTACTTTTATACATTTCTTTGCAAGTTGCATTAACCTACCACCCTCATCATTCCTTTCTTGTGAACTTGTAATGCGATCATGAGCAAAATGTTCAATAACATATGCCAGTAGAAGCTTGAGATGTAAAACTTCAACATGAAATTTCATAAAACTAGTCCCACAAGACTTGTTGTATGCAATAATACCTTTCTTGCCTTTGGTTTTCATTTCAATCAAAGGAAGCAAAACATGTAGGAAATAAATACTACATTTCAATTGTTGAATTTTGTCACAATTGGTAACTTCCCCATTGTTCACAATAAAAAAAACCCATGGATCATATTTACAATTCCAAGCAGCCCAAAACTTGGCCTACTTGTGTAAAGTCAACAAGGATTCTACACAATCCTGCTTTCTAGTAGTAGAATTTTGGGTGTTCATATTAACCCCTATAGATGTAGCATTAGATCTCCTAAATGCAAGATTAAATGGTCTAACTTTTAGTTATTACACATCATCTTCTTTAGCTGGCAATGGTGTTGAAATCTCCAAACCTGAACAATGTTCTTCTTATCTTGCCATTTCCTAAACATTGCCAAAGAAACATGATTTAGAATTTGAAACTTTAAACAAAATTTGGAATTCCTCTAAATCAAGTTAAAAGATGAAAAACATTGAAATTTTGATTCAAAATACATTAAAAAGATTGGTTGTGTTGTTGTCACTATTGGTATTTGTTGCTCAAACAATTATTATATGAAGGATACTATTGTTCAATTATGTTGTGTTGTTGCTTAACTTTGTTACTATTTAGCTCAATTCTTACCACTATCTAACTATTATTAATTGATGTTACTTAATTGTTATGTTGCTATTGGTTAAGTATGTTATGTTGTTGTGTTGCTATTATTTTGCTCCTAATGAGGTATGTGCTGTTGTTATTAGTCAAATATGTGTGGTTATTGTGTTGTTGTTGCTATGTTATTGTTGTTGGTCAGGTATGTGTTATTAATGTGCTGCTAGTGGTCAAGTATGTGTTGTTGCCATTGTGGTATTGTTGTTAGTTAAGTATGTGTTATTGTTGTGATGTTGCTACTGTGTTGTCACTATGTTATTGTTGCTAGTTAAATATGTACTACTATTGTGTTACTACCGTTATGCTACTATTGTCGCTTTACTGATAATTAGGTATATGTTGTTGTGTTGCTATTATTATGTTATTGGTCAAGTATGTGTTATTGTGTTGTTGCCGCTTTGTTGCTAATCAAGTTTGTATTGTTGTTATGCTATTGTCACTATGCTGCTATGTTATTATGTTGTTGGTCAAGTATGTGCTATTGTTGTGTTGCTAGTTAGGTTTGTTATGTTATTACTATTGTTAGAAGGAAACATTTCACAAACATCCTCCTTTTTTCTTATAACTCCTACCACCCGCAGACATTTAAAATGATAAAAAGGAGCAAGACCATGAAGGAAATAACACCAAAAACCACAAATCACGTACACACACAAGAGAAGACAAAAGGGAACAAGATTGCAATAGAAAAAAAAAACAATGATGAAAAAATGGGGGTGGGGGTAGGTGGGGTTGGGCTTTGGCCTTGTTCACCTAAAAAAAGGCAACAATGAAAAAGGTAATAACAACCAAGTTATTTGTTGCTATTATCGCCTTTTGCACACAAGAAAGGAGAAAAGGGAGTAAGATCGTAGTGGGGGGAAGCACCAAGAAACAAACATAAATCAAAAGAAAAACAAAAACACAAGAGTGTACAACAATGGTGAAGAGGGTTTGTTCATTTGAAGAAAAACACAACAATGAAAAAGAATGTGATGAGGACCATTGATTCTCCCACCTCCTACACCTAAGAAAGAAGAGCGGGGAATAAGACCACATGGGGAAGCATTGGAAAACAAATGTAAACCAAAACCAAGAGCAAAATCACAAGAGGGTGCAACAATGGTGAAGGGGTTTGTTCACCTAAAAAAAAACATGATGATGATGATGATGATTGTTACTACTCTCGCCTCTTGCACATAAGAGAAAAGAAAGGGGAGCAAGATCACAAGGGGGGAAACACCAAAAAACAAAATGCAAATCAAAACTAAGAACAAAAGCAAAAGAATGTATAGTGACGACAAAGAGATCTTGTTCATACAAAGAAGAAGGTGAAGAGCTAAAAGGTCTTGTTGACTTAAAAAAGAAAGCAAAGACGATAAAGAAGGTGACAACAACTATTGTTGCTCTTGCCTCTTACACACAAGAAAAGACAAAGAGGAGTAAGACCATGGGGGGAAAGCACCAGAAAACAAATGCAAACCAAAACCAAGAACAAAACCACAAGAACATGTGATGATGGCGAAAAGGTCTTGGTCATTTGAAGCTAATGCTTGTGAGCTTGCGATGATGGCACAAATGCACACACACACACAAAAGACAAGTTGTTTGCAGACAATGTTAAACATGCAAAACTTAAACCTTAAATCATTTACATGAATTTCACACAATCCCAACAAAATACACAAGTTGTGTAGGTGTTATTCTAATTTTTTTGTATGACTAATGTATAAGTGTAAGTTTATAAAATATTTCTTGCATTGTGTGTAAGCGTAAAGATTTACACTTACATGATTATGTAATTATAAATCATTTACAATTACATGATATATACATTGCATACACACACCATATACCCTTTATACACACAACACTAGTCTTGGACCCTCATCTAAAGGCCTTGGGACCAATTTAAAGCTTTGACCAATAAGATTGCTTGAACTCATTGGTCCCTGGACCGTGAACCCTCATCTAAAGTCTCCCTTAATTAGGTAAGCCACCAAATTAAGCAAGCCACCAAAGGCATGTGTTGTTAGAAACGAGAATTTTCAATGCCTTCCAATGGTGTAAATAACATATGTGCAATACAAAGATGATTTGGTTTCATGGTAAAGCTTTTGCATATTGACACTGGGTGAATAATCTTACAGGGATCACATGCTCTACTCTTACAAGAAACCTTTTTCTACTTCATTAACTAAATGTGGACAAATTAACAATCTAAGTGATGACACATGAATTTCATCCATGAATGACAAGATTATATATATATCTATATATTATAATTCTAAATTTTATAAGATATATTTAATTACTTAAAGTAAAGTATGTTATGGAATGTCATCTAACACAAAGAAATTGGAAGAAAATAAATTCCACCCATTGAAAGGAAAATGTGATGAAGGGAATTATAATCTACATTACATTAAAGTTAGTTTTGTCATAAAATAATCCCTTAAATATTGAAGCATTTCATTTGTGAAAACATGAAATAAAGTGTTGAAACCATCATAATTATTGTAGGCTAACAATCTAAATGATTTTATTACCCATATGATTTTTTCATAACAAAACACTCTACATCATAAAAAATAATAAATCTTAAATTTCAATGACTCTAATTCATTGGAGCTAATTTAGACATAAAGTTTCATAGGTTGTCACTTGAATAGTTCCAAACTAAAATATGTTTAGCTCATTCCCAAATAAAGAAGCATGAAAAGAAGTCCTTTTGAATCTAGGGTTTTTTAATTTATTTTTATCCAACATCATATTCATGAATAAATTTTCAATATTTTCTCCAGCAATTTGCATTCTTTTAATTTTCAATTCAATTTTAATTTAATTATTGAATTGTATTTAGTTCAATTGAAATTCAATTCAATTCAAATCAAATAATTTTTTGAAAAAACAATTATTCACTTTATCAATATGAAAGTTCACCATAGACCATATCCACACATTCCAAAGGATGAAGAGGTTGACAAGGGGAAAACAAAGTTTGTTCATTGATTGCAGAGCACAAGAAGGTTGACAAGAAGGTACATCCATAAAGGCCAAAGGGTTATACGTTTCTAGTTAAGATTTCACACAAAGAATACTGAAAAGGCGAACATTAATTCTTTCTTAGAATCAGATACTTTCTCTGTCTACTGTGTTTATTGGCCCTGCCTACCAAGGCAAGGAGATTGTGTTTAGATTCATTATAGAGTATAGTAGCTGAAGGGATTTTGGCACCTAGGTATTAGGTTTATTTTTATACGAGGATTTTTGAAAGATGATATTTTGGCTTGTGTTGAAACTTGAGATTAGTTATTATAGAGTTACAATATATTGAAGGATTTTGTTTCATTTAGATTATGTTTTTGTATGGTGAAATATTTGAGTTTCCATAATTCATTTTTTGCATTAAGATACTTTTTAATGTAAATGGCAAGGCCACGGTGTGACACACCCCTTGTTATTATGTCTGATTACATCATTCACAAATCCCAATTTACCATGAAGGCCCAAGGGGGTGAGTAGGTATAATGGGTTTTTAATAGCCCTAATATTGGGGCCCATTTAAATACTGACCTAAAAGGCTTAATATGGTTTTCAGATCCTGCTTAATTACGTATTGGAAGAAAAAGGACATAATCATCTCCAGCAGTGCTCAGTATGTGACCCTGCGAAAATATATTTCACATCCAAGTTTAGTTACGTACTCTTTTGCAACCCCACCCATGAAAGTGAAATGGGGACAGCAAATACGTGGGGGACTAGTAGCAAATCACCTGGAGCAATCATTATGATGGGCCAATCAGAAACACTGAGCAGCGGTTAGATCATATTTATTACACTTTTCTCCAAGGGCGCAGTGCTGATGCGCCTTTTACCAGCCACGACAACATGCGTTCGGCCCAAACCATTTTCCTGAGCCAAACTGCATAAGTTGAATATTCTTCATCCTATTTTACTGTGCAGGATCACATATCAAGCACCATTGGAGATGCTCTAATCAAGTATTATCTTGGACCCTGCACAACAGAAAGATTTTCAAAAATTTTAATTCTGAATACAAACTGTCATGCTTCTTTATTATTGTTACTGTTGTTGGTTTTTAATCATCCATCCTGCAACTCCAGTTAATTCTTTGTCAGATTGACAATATCAGTCACAAGAGTGCAGAATGGTCACAAGAGTTGCAGTCCAAGCAAAAGATTTCTAAGTAATGGGTGAGGATAGCACCTTACACATAAGGTTCTGGGGGTCCCTTGAATCCTCCACATGTTGGGTCCTTATGGTTTTGTAAGGTACCTTCATTCTCTTGTTTTTCCTGCTACATATCTGCTTTCCTTCATTTCTTTACGGCCGGTGAATCCCCTTTCACCAATAGGGTCTTCCTGGAATTTGTGGACAATACATAGGGTAGATGAGCTGGTGATCGAACACTTAATCACTCAGGGCAAGCTGGATCCAAGGGAAGGGCTCCATTGTTTCTGGTGTCCAAACAAAACTTGAATCCCTCTTCTTGGTGCATCTGACACACAAACAATCATTGGAAAAGGATTAGAAATGAGAAAGTTACAGCCCCCCAAAGTAAAGGGGGGTTAAGAACTCAAAAAAAACAAACCACTGAACACTACAAAGACCGGTTCTCGAACACCCAAAAAATTCCTTGTATGTTGCTCTGTGGCTGTTAGAGTTTAAAGATGATTTGTAAAACTTCAGGTGCTGCTCTTATATCACTTTAAATCCTTTAAAATAAATAAGAAATCAGAAAGTTATGAGGTTTGAAAGTAGGAGGGATCCAAAGAGAAAGAAAAAGATAAAAAAATGCATTTTGTATGTTGGAAAGCTTATTTTGTGTTAGTTTTTCAATAATCCTTTTCCTTTGCGCTTCAAAGACGATTTCTAGAACTTGAGGTAGCACTCCCATGACATTTTAAATCACATATGATGAAAATATAAGTAAATGTTTGATCATAGGCAGGCAATCGATGATAGGTCGATTTACCCTACTCATTTTGAGGGAAGAAATGACATTGCTTTGACCTTGCAGCTTAATTGCACATCCCATGTTTGAGGGGCATTGTGCTCGTAAGGCCCCTTGACAACAGGCTTTCACTATTTTTCACTAGCTTCAACATGATTTTATGTAAGATAAGGTTCCCCATGGAGGGCAGGGGCGAGGGTATTAGCTATGGTTGTAGCTCTCTATGACACAAGGGTGACCCCAGGGTATGAAGAGTTTACAACCCTAATACCCTTCGTGGGGATCGTTACCCTCTATTTCACCCCAAACATTTCCAGGGATTGATTCCAAAATAGTAGAAAGGGGATGTTGTTGGTTACATTAGCTCTAAGGGGACTTACTCAAGAAGGTGAGCATACCCATGCAGGTGTTGGTTCACCCTTGCCTGTGTTATTTAAGGCAATTATGGGGGAAGAACTTTGCTGAGTCTTGAGCATTGTCTACAGATCCATTGCCGTTGTAAGGCCCCTGTTTTGTTGGTAGAAGGCACATGTGGTCCCCTTGAAAGCTAGATTTTACTGCATTAAACTAGTTTAAACAGGTTTTTACAAAGGGAAAGACATCCCATTGAGGACATTATCACAGTAAACTCCCTACACCTTGGAGCTATGGTCCCTTTGGGATAAGGGCCTTACATCCATAATGCCCTCAATGGAGTACCCTAAACCTATAAATAAACCCTTGTGAGATTGTGGAAATGTTTTTAGCAAAGAAGTATAGAATTACATCCTTTTTTCCTTCTATAAATGATGTTCTCCTCAATTTCTGACAGATCCTAATTAAACATTTATGTTCTTGTGTGTATGGCATTGAGGCTCAGATGAAAGAATTGGGTGGCAAAACTTCTTTCAGCACTTTTTCAAGCACCAATTTAGTGGTGTGCTTCATCCAATTTCTGAAACATGAGAAAAAGCAAACACATGATTTCAGAAGTTCTTAAAAGTTTGTTTAATTTGGTGAGCAGAATCACATGGAGGCCCCATCAAAGCCTGTTACAAGTTTTCACTGGCCCTTTTGGAGTGCACCATATCCTTTGCACATTTGCACATCCAAACTTAGTTTCATACTAGTTTGAACTTCATCCAGTTTCATGCTACTTAAAGTTTGAATCTCATCTAAATTATTCTGGGCACAAACAATTATACAGATGTAGTCCCTTTTTGGGTTTGGCAATTGGGTGCCAATAATTACTTTTCCTTCAAAATCCACTTCTGCAATCTAAAAAACAATTTATGAATTTTCAGTACAATTTTACAAGGATTGGCAGTGCATTTTACAAGAGGTTTATTTCCCGGATACCATAGAACCTTTTCAGGCTTCGCAATATTTAAATTACTTTTGAAAATGCCAAAATTTAAGGAAATTATTACCCTTGGACGGGTGTGAATGGGAACTCCAACTTCCTTTCATTTGTCACATGTTGCTCCTCATTGCCCTCTTGTCAAAACCTTTATTACAAAACGTTTAAAGCTACCAGCAGTGTCATTGTTCCAAGCATGTTTCTTCACCTTTCTTTGCTTGCTAGTACCATAGTACCTTGGCCATTTCAACACAAGTCTGTCGAATAATTAATTAGTTTTGAAAAATTCATTTCAACAAATGGAATATTCTTAAATATTCATTATTTTACTTCACAATATCTTTTGATTTGGAACAAATAATTTTTGAAAATTTCAACATTTCTGGAAATAATATAATTAATGTTGAATTGGCCAAGGTACTAGGGTAGTCGCTTGCTCCAATTTTTTTTGTTTTGTATTTGGTGGCACCTCCTTCTTTAAGAAGAAAAAGGTACCTCAATTTATATGTATCCCTTTATTGATATCATGTGTACACAGTCTATCATCATTTCTAAAACTCAAATTTGTAATAATACAAGTTACAAGGTTGAAAATTTCATAATTTATTATTCTACACTCACCAAATCACATTTAGTTTGCTCTGATGCCATCCTTCATGAAGAAAAAGCACACGACATGGGTGTGACTTGGTCTTGCATTGTCTTGAGAAGCTGACCAGGGAAACCCCAAAAAGAAGAACAACAAGAATAGGTCGGGCCCAAAAGGCTTTTAATTGTTTGAGAAAGCCAAATGCAAAAATAATAATTTTCATATTGCATAAAGAAGAAGTAGGAATTTGCTAAATATTATTTTCTTAGGTGCCCAATTTCAATTATATGATGGATCAAATTATTATTAGGGCCAAGACAAACTTAGGACCATGAGTTTTTTTTTCCAATTTTGTCAAGTAGGTGAACTAGCAGTTTTTCCAAAATTTTAAGCATCTTTATTATGACCCTTTTCAGAAATTTTATCTAGGTCTTTTATTCCAGTTAAGGCCCTTGGAAGGGCCATGATCCCTAGGGATCTCCTCTTATTACCCATGTTAGAAATTTTAGCCAGGTCTTTAATTCCAGGTACGGCCCTCAGAAGGGGCGCCATCCCCAAACGAGAAGGCCTAACTACATAACCCAACCACCCCCCCCCAACACCCCCTCCCCAATTCCTGGAAACTGCCTTTGTGCTGTTACCATCATGTAGGCTAGCCTTAGTTTTATTGGTGAAATTTCTCCAAAACGAGAAATTAAAAATTAAAAATATGAAAATGAAGGGATTTTTGGGGGTTTGAATCATGGTAAGTCCAAGAAAAAAGAGTAAAGAAATAGCCAGATTTTTATAGTTAGTTTGAGTAATTAGCCAAAAATATGAAAGGTAGATTAATTTTTTGTATTTCACATCTGATTTATAGCCAGATTTGGCTAAATATTCATGTGGACAATTGCAACTTTGGCTACATCACAAAATTCATAAAAATAACATTGGACCACTGTACCCAATGAAAACCCCTTTGACATGTGTGCAACTGCTGGGTATCAGTTAATATGTACCCCTATTCCTAGCAAAAGCCTGTCAACTGCTTTGTGAAGCAGTGTTTTTTTCCTCAATTTTGTGATGTAGCCAAAGTGGCAATCACCTAGACGAAAATTTAGCCAAATTTGGCTATAACCCAAATATGAAAATTAGTTTAAGAAATGAAGTCTTTCTGTATTCTTGGCTACCAACTAGGACATATTAAGTATGGAAAGCTGGCAATTTGGAAATTTTTCCCTCCAAATCTAGTGAATTTGGGCAAAAAAATTTCATGAAAAATCCTATGTACAAGTTGAAAGTTCCTATGTTTCTTTTTCAATTTTAGGATGTGGTGTCAATTTACAAAAGAATATAACCAGATTTGACTATAAATCAAATATGAAAGTTTTCTACAACTGGGATGGAATCATCTCATTATGTTGCATGATATTCAATTTCTTATTTATATCTTTTTGTTTCATAGATCATAAATTGTATGAATTTGTGTAACTTTTTGTAATTATATAAATATTATGTGGGAATTATATGCACAAAGAGTAAGAGGGAACAAATATGAAAGCACATTATGAGTTTGATGGTGATTCAATAAAAATTATGTGTTTTGAACACAAAAGAAGGTTGACCGTAGAGTTAAGATATTAAAATTGTGTAGAATTGTGTTTTCTCACATATATTGTGATTTTTTATGGAACATTTTTTGTCAAAATTTTTATATGTTTGAGCATGCACATATTTTTTTCTTTTTCATTGTGATTTGCATTCACTTAAGGTGTTACATAATAAGGGATGTTCACCTTATTATGTGTGCGTTATGTGACAAGAAACGATTGAAGGATTTAGTTAACCAAAAAAGGAAGGATTTAATATTTTCTTTGATGTTCTTCCTTTGTTATTTTTTTGCTTAATTTTTTTTTGATATTTTTTTAATAATTGAATTAAAATTTATGCATCACATCATTACTATATAGCACAAGCCATAGGATAACAAGCCATTTATGCCTTTGCAAGCATATTTTAAATGACATGGGTATTTATCTTTCAAAAAAGAAAAAAATCTTGAACATTAAAAACCTACATATTTGTTAAATTATTTAAACAAGATGAAGTGAAAGATAAAACATTGACTTGCAAATGCAATTTAATATAAAACAAAAATGATCAAATAATGATTGAAAAAATCTACTTGAAAATAATATTATTTTTGAGATCCACATTTGACATTTTATTGTCTCGCAAAATCAATTTTCAACAAAACTGAGTAAAGATTTCTAATTGTTTACAAAATATCATACATCCAAAATATCATTCGATCATTGTTACAATATTGCATACATAATATGAATAAATAGACTTTATTCATGTCTTGTGACAAAATTAATGAATCTATTGGGATAATGGCATGTTTGGTAATCCAATTTTTTTTTATTATAATTATATAGAATTTAAACCTTTGTATGAATATTCTATTGAGTAAAAATGATCCTTCTATGTATTCATGATGAATTAGATTTGTGATTTTTTCATTATTTTTTTGAAATTCATTAACTAAAATTAATTCAATTTGCAACATTATTAATTATATGGGCACATGATTAGCATTGTCCTCATTACAAATGTCATTGCATGATGATAAACCTTAGTAAACTTACATACAAGAACTATTAATTCCCATTATATGAATCAAAAATATTTTTATGATTTATGGAAACGATTAAATTGTTAGTGACATTATAGAAAAATATTAAAGATGAAAATGTTGCCATTAAACAAGCATGAATTCATGAGATCAAAGTTGGTTTGTATGTTTTTTTAAATTCATTTATTGATCACTGTCCTTTATGCAAATATGATCCACTAAAAAATAAAATCCATCTTGTTTATTGCATAATTTGTTGTACATAGATGTCATTTTTATATTAAAATTTATTTATTAAAATAATACATTGGCATCTTTGAAATTGATTATATTATTTATTTTTAAAATAAATAATATAATAATTTTTTCAAAGAAAAAATTGTGAATGAAAATACAATTTTGAAATATTGACAAATTTTTTCTCTTAACATGAAATATTCAAAAATCATTAATTATTCTACAAACATATGTTGAAACTTTCTTTGTACTACAAATGACTTAATCAAATGTATTTAAACAACCTTGAAAATATTATGAATCTATTAAATCATGTGTGATTTTCACATCCCATGAATATGTTGTAAAGGTTGTAACTTTCTTTTAATGTGTCATTACTTGAATTAAATGCACATGACGATGAATGACTTCTTGTCATAAAAGTTTAACCAAAAGAAAAAAGGAGAAAGAGAAAGGTAGGGGGAAAAAATGATCTAGTTTGTAAGCAATACACCAATGCTTGCAAATTGTGTGCAAATTGAAATGGGAAAGACTTTTAAACCATGCAAATTAATCATGACAATTTTTATTTTTCAATTCCATTTTTTCCCCATTTTTTATGTAGTTGAAATATGTTCAAAGTCTAACTTTTGATTTCCAAATTTTACATTATTCAAACATTTAATATTTTGATTAAATCAATTGCATGTTAACCATAAATCACATATCTCTTCACAAGCTACTATCATTATGTATCACACCAAGGTTTTGAAAACTTTGATATTCTTTTGTGCATGTTGAGTGCATGATTCGTCTTTTCATTCAATAACTATATTTTTAGGTATAATGGCATATTAATAAATAGATTGTTTATGTTTTGAAACATGAATATTAAAATATAATTAAATTTATTGACTTATACATCATGATTGCAAATTGTCCTAAATGTTTTAAATTCCAACATTTTGTTTCATATAAAAAAAAATGCCTTGATAAAATAAATAAATAAATAAATTTTATAAAAGTGTAACCAATGAACATCCCAAGAATGATTTAGCAACACTAACCCAAAACAAACTTCTTTTGGCTATGTGTTTTCAAAGAACAAATCTTGCAATAAAAAAATTCACTTTCGCAAAATAATTGCACAAAAAAATGCTTGTCTTTGTGTATTTTAAACCAAATTCCTTAATGGATTTTATATTGATTAATTGTCATAATGTTCATACCTTCAACAAGTGGTAGCACTAAATTTAACATGACAATAGTTTTTGGTTTGTAATGAAAATCAAAATTACTAATAAATTAATATGAAATTCCATTATAAAATTTAAAATATTGTAAGAAATCTACATTAATTGTATTCTATTGACTAATCAAATTTAAAACATTAAAAAATTAAATTTCAACATAAATGTTTTTGATAAAAATGTCTTAATAAAAATTATAAATTTGTTCAATTCAACATTGAAAATGAAATATCCATCAAAATTGACAAATCTACATTATTTTTATCAATATCATATTTATGAAATTAATTAGACTTAATAAACTCATTTTAAACATCAAATTTATTAATATTTAGTGGAAAGTGATGTGTAGCAATCTTTTAATATTACTTTCACATGATTTGGGGCTAAACATTTTATTTTGCCCCTTTTAATCACCCTTTCCTTGGAATGAATGAACATTTTCTTTCCTCCTTTTAATTTTTTTTTTCTTTTTGAATCAATATAATACATATCTCTTTTCAACTTTGGTTATTTTTTAATTTAATGGCGATTCACCTCATCTAACATTTCAAAAGTTTGTTGAGCCCTTAAAATGCTATGATTTTGGTTAGACATCCCTAAAAACCATCCCAAGATGGGTTGTCAATCTAACAAATATTTCCAAATTAAAACATTGTTAGTAAAAATTGAAATTGATGTCACATTTTGGTTTGAAGATGAATTAAGCTTCATAAACAAACTCATTCAAACAATATTTAAAATGATGAAAGATGGGGAACACCTAAAAAAACATGAATTTTGACAAAGACCAACAAAATGGCAACAAACAATTTAACATGAGTGTCAAAGAGGTACACTAGAAACACCAAGGGCACCAAAAAATACACACAAAACATTGCAGATGCATGGGTCAAAAATATTTTATATTTTTTTGAACTAGAGGTTGTTGGGAAACATGGTAGGAAAAACATTGAGAAACAATGGAAAGGCCCAATTTTTTTGAAAAGCAACAATCCGCACCACAAAAAAATCATGGATACCATAAATATTAATGTTTTAATAGGTGAAAATTAAATCTCATAATCTACAATTAATGAAAGTGGAAATGATTTCATAAAAAAAATCATTAAAAAAAATATAGTCTTGCATTATCGATGTATGACAACTTTTTTTAATATTAATTTATTCAAGTAAAGTTTAAATATATTAATATTTTGACCTGATGTCAATTGATTGTCACTAGTAGTGCAAAGCCCAAATAATAATAACATGCATCTCATCACAAATTGGTTGTGCCCTTTTAATGACATCCATGGGGATGAGAAATATTCAACATACTAAATTGGAAACACATGGTAGTAAGTTTTTCTGGTGTAAATTTGGCTAATTTTGCTCCCCCCCTTCTTTTTTTTGGGTTGAATTCCGCCAAATTCTCGAAATGAAAAAAATGAAAAAAGAAACTCTGGTCACGACTCACCGTGGAAGGAGGAGCTGGAATGGAGGATGAAGAAGAGGAAACACGGATGGATGAACGTGCATCAGGCGACAACACAGGTGTCGTCTGCCGTGGGCACCGCGTGAATCGGCGGACAAGGTTGTCGACTGACGACAAACCGGAAAATCCCGCCCTTCTCTTCCCTTCCCTACTTCCCTTCGCTTCCCTTCCCTTCCCTTCCCTCCTGTGTCGCGCAGGCAGGAAATTGGCCGTTGCAATGTGTGCCAGACGCTTGCAGAGACTTCTGACACGCAAATTATCACCACACATGCAGCAGCAGCAGGTTGATCGCACTGCTGCAGGAGCAAAGATCATCGCAGAACCTTGATCATCATCATAATCATCATCAACAACACCACTGGTCAATTCCTTCATTCAACTCAACACAAAACAATACACTACAATACACAACAAGCGTGTGCAGCTAATGACGCCGACGGACGACCAACTTGCGGTTGTACCTTTTAATTCAACCTTTTTCTTTTTTGGCTTTCTTACGAGCGAGCGAGCGCGCTCGTTGATCATCACGGTTCAAGGATTATATATTCTCTTCATGCAATATATTACCAGCACACGACCTGATAGACTTGCGTCTTTCTTTTCCATTCATTAGGGTGTGTGTTTGGTAGTTAGGTACCAGTGCATACTATTCTTCTGTGTCTGGCGGCCCTGGGAGACGCGCGCGCGCGAGAGGGGAAGGAGTCTAGCGTCCTCGCAATAAACTTACTTACTATGTACACAGTTCTGTTGCGAGCGTTGTCTTTACTATACAATAGACTATTGGAGGCGTCCATCATACATGTTTCCGCGATCCGTTAGAGCGGTGGACAAGACAAAAGAAATGTTGCTGTTTCTGCATTTTCGTCGTAGCACTAGATCAATCTTCTTGTTTGGGACCATCAGTTTAGGCTGATCATTTTCGTCGTGCATTGATTTGTGTCTCTGCTCGTCGATTCGATTCGTGGTTGCGTCCTCGTCGTTGTCGTGGGTCTAGAGCTTTGGATTAGTCTAGAGCTTTTCTTCCGGGTGCCTCAATATCGTCTTTGATTTTTTCAGTGAAGGATGTGCGTTAGCTTCTTTACTCTTGGCAATGTACGTTTGCTTCTTCTTCTTCTTGTCGTCAGGTATGTGAAGGCAGGAAATCGACAGGCCCGAGTCTTCGGTTAGGAAGTGTTGAAAATGTGAAGAATTCTTCGACATCGGTTCATGAGATCTGATGTGCAGCTTTTCCTTGTGTTAATCTTGTTGCTGTAAATTTTATGAATGTCGAGTTCCTGGTTTCTTGGCGAGTCTCTGCAAGTCGCTGCAGTGGCTACTTCTGCTATCGCTCGCGTTGTGGAGTCTTGGTTTTCTTGTTGTCTTCGTGTTGTCTCTTCGTGACTACATCTTTCCCTGGAGTTCTTTCTTGACGCGTACAGAAGTTGAAGGGAAAAGCACAAAGAGCGCACGTTAAAGTTCTTCTGCGCGCACAAACGATTTCGAGCGGCATTCAGTTTTCGGTGTAGCAGCGATAGGATGTTGATGCGCAATATCTGGAGTGCTCACTTGGAGCTGCAAATATCCCAATAGTTTGTACGACGAACGAGAGGAATTTGCAGGATCCGCGAGCGTTGTTATTGTTTGGCAATGTCGCAATAAGGAATAAATCTGTGGGCAACGGAGTTTGTTGAAGTTCTGCAGGACGTTGAGGAAAAGAAAGAAGTTGATGAAGGACGACGGGAGGGTATTGAGTCTCGACTTCACGATCAGGACTTCGGGACGTGGTTGTGGTGGACATGAAAAAGGGCTTCGGGAGGAGGGAAGTGGTGAATAGAAAGCTTCGAAACACTGGAGGTCGGTAGTAAACTGCAATAGCCACCGGGGGCGAAGGAAGTCGCATGCGGAGAATACTGCAGTGGAGGATTAGGACGTCCTCATGGAGACTTTGGCTCTGTTGGACATAGACCAGGAGGATGATAACTTGCTCATTGCCTCGAGCCCGGAGGAGAACGAGTCTAACGCGGAGGAGGAGCCTCTGCTAATTCTTAGCGTTTCTCCGCCTTCTCCTACTCTCGTGAGTTGCAAGAAGAAACGACTCGAAGCTCTTGGAGACTTGCAAAACTGTCGAGGTGCTGATCTCTTTTCTTCCATGTTTGTGCACTCTCAACCTCAACAATTCTTTTTCTATTTGAACATGCATAGTATCTATCTGCAAGCAGTCGGAGATGTTGTACAACACATGCAATGTGGCTGCAAATTGAATGCCATGATTCCTGTCAATTATATAACAGGCTCAGAGGTTGGAGATCCACCTGGGCGAATAACATCAACATGCAAAAATCCGGACGATTCAAGGATCATTGCTGCATCAGATTCCATTTCTGTATTGTCTGCACTGGATTTGAATGCAATCAACAACGCAAATACACTAGTACCCTATGATCATGGACGTGATGTAATTGGCATGTCCAAGAAAGCTCAATGTGCAAAAGGTAAATTGCAGAGAGCTCCTGCCCAACAGTGTCAATAGACTTGTCGTAGCTACTTGGAAGGTGGGGTGGTTGGAGCCTGAGAAACAGAAAGAAAACACAAAACTTGAATGTTCCTACCACATGCCCAAGATTTTTTGGTTCTGGATTCCTGTGGCAAGCCATGGCTCAGATGGCTCTGCATTGATACTCCTCAATGGTTCGTTAATCTGATCTGAAATCTGTAACCATGCACACATGGAATCTTTTCCAAAGAGAGAGGTGGTTGAAACTTGAAATCTGATTTGTAGGGCTTTTCTGTGTAACCTTCTTTGCGTTTCAAGCTTCTCTGATGAACTATATGTGTCAGAACTATGATACTAGCATATGGTAATCTTACACAAAGCTTTTTGATGTTCCTCAATATCATGTGGCCTACACAGATTTGATGAAAGAAGATGGTACTATGTCAGCAATGTCATCTGTGAGCAAAGGAATAGGTGCACCAACAGCTGGCAGGTACATCCACAGTACAAGGCAGCAGAGGCATGAGATCAGCTCACCAGAAAAGATTGAAGAAGAGCCTGTTGTCCTAAGAAGAAACAGGAGCAGACGATTGATGACATTGCGCAAGTCCCTAGCCTGGGACAAGGCATTCTTCACAGATGAGGGTAATCTTACTTGAGCCTCTGTTATGATTTATAAATGCTAAGAGCTGCTAGTCCTTCTCACAATTTTTTACATTAATTTTAGTTCATTCAAGTTTGAACTTTAGGTGGCAGTGCAACATTTTTGCCACAATGCATGGGTACAAGTGATGAGCCAGGAGTAATATATATACAATGCAGGTGTGCTGGAGAATGAAGAGCTCTTCGCAGCTGCTTGTGATACTCCACAAAACCAGTCGATGCCAGAGTTGACCAATCTCTGGGATGGGCCACAAGGTCATTTAATCACCTCTTTCGAAGCAGTGAATATCGATGTAGACAAGGGTGGGTCTGTCCAAAACCATGTGTTGGCTCCTGCTCCAGGCTCCCATCCCCGCCAAGGTTCAGTCCAGTGGCTTAAGTGGAGGGAAAGCCAGTTTCTTTTGTTGTTGCAACCCATCATAGATTGGAATCAGACAGGGTTATTGAGTCAAATTGGTGATAGAGTAGAAAATTAGTCTAACATTCTGCAGGGTTGTCTGTACAGATGAGGTGTCAAGCCCTCTAGCAGGACTGCAGGTTCCAACCAACAGCACTCAGGCACATCCATCCAGTTTGTCAAGGGCAGTTGAGCACATGCAAAGAACCAGCTTGAGTGCTATCCCAAGTGCTTCACCAAAGCCACTGAAACAGGCTCCAGGCATCAAGTCTAACTCAGAGACAGTCATGCCAAAAGCAGCTACAAAGTCTCAAGTATTCAGCCGAAGTGTACACTCACAGGCCTGATATCTTCGGAGAAAATTCCTTGAATTATTATCGGAGCAACTTCAAATCACTAGTTTTCCTTTTCTTAGTTCTGGTGCTCCCAGCATTGATGGTGGCTAGAAATATGCTTCAACTTGAAATTTGGTGCTTTCAAATCTGATGTGATAGCTTGTGCAACTGTCAACAATTTTCAATGACTGATCTCCTGTCTCCCATTGTTTGGGATGACAGGTAAAGGAACCAGGGGTTACTGTAACACATCACCAGGTGAGATCTACAATTATGAAGAAAGCAACAGATGCTGCTGCACAAATGGGTACTTGTCTTCGACTCCCAAATTCAATTTCATATCCACCTTCTGCTTTCTTTATTTTGTGAGCTGTTGCTTCCACTTATCTCTTGACCCAACTGCTTCATTACCATCCATTAGTAAATCCTTTGCTGGCACCAGCAAGGATAACAGGAACTGTAACTTGGTGATTTCTTCTGTTGTTCACCGAGTCCATGTTGGTACCTTGAGTGGCAACACAGCCAAGAAGGTCGAGGAGAAAATTGGTGCCAATGGAAGACAGAATGGGAACCAAGAAGTTATCATGCACAGTATGTCCACTCCAGCACTATCACTAAATGGTTCTTTGCTCTCACACAAGGTCTCATCCATATCCAAGAAAGTGAAGGATGCACTTGGCAAAGCGATACCAGGTAATGCTGTTTTAACCAGATGAGCTAGCTCGTTATGGCAATTTGTCTCAAACCTAAACTCAAGTTGTAGGCTAACAACCTTGATGTCTTCACCAATTGGGGCTTTTAAGCATGTCACACAATGTCTTGTCTCTTCATCTTGTGATAAGACTCTATGGCAATCAAGCATTGACAGGATGAATACTGGAAATAAAGCAGGGCCAGGACCAATCACCAGTGCAGTACACTCTCAACAGCATGTGCACACATCTGGAAAAACTTTTGCTGTCCCCAAGAGGCCACGAGGATTGCCAACTGTTCCTGCAGTAAAGGATCCAATCAAAAGAGTGGATTCAAGTGCAGTATTTGGATCAGATACAACTATAAAAGGGGTGTTTAATGTAACGAACATGTTCCATGCCAAAGACACCTCATCTCCTACTTGTACTGCCTCCAAAAAGCAAGTACCCAGCATCCCAAGGAGTAAGAGTGCAACACTTCCCCCTGGACTTGTTAAATGTTTACCTGGCTCCATACAAGATGCCGTGCTTCCTCCAGCAGAGGCTTTTCACACAGGCAAGCCAAGTGGCCTGCGCAAACCCTCACCCAAACTTGGCTTCTTTGACTCAGTACGTATCCCGGCCTATAAAAGGTTCTGAATAGGTCTTTTTTCTGAAATTTCACAGAACAGATGAAGAATCTATTCTCCAGAATGACACTCATCATAATTGGCTTTGTAAATGCAGGCACAGGCAATGGCTGGCCCGCAGTCACTTTTTACGACATGTCAGCAATTAACTGATGCAAGGCAAGCATTCCAAACCAGAGGGCCAGCAAATCATTCCTCTATTGGTATGCATTCCAGGACTCCCAGCAAAGATACAGGAGTCAGTAATTCACGTCTACAGGGCCTGTGTTTGGGAAAGGGCAGCTCTTCCATATACTATGCACCACATTTGCAATCAGATGTTGCATCTGTTCCAGCTACACCAAGGGCCTGTCTCACATCTCCAGCAACTCAACAAGGTTCTTCATCTAAAAGCACCAGGTTGCCAGTGCGAAAGGGTCTGCCTGGTTATAAAAATTGTTCAGGCTCAGTCCGCAGAGAGCTGATGTCTGAAACTCCACAGCTCAATGGAAAGAGACCTCAGTCAGACATCTCTGACAGCAAAACTGTTAATATGGCTATGCAAGCAACTGACAGCTCTCTTAAGCTGCCTAATGCACAGTTCAACAGATTGGACAGGCCAGATTTCGAATCAGTAAATGACATACAATGTTTACCTGAACCACACCATGCCCAAGCTTCAGCTCTATGTGCCAAATGTGATGCTAAATGTTTGCAATGTAGATTCATCCCGGAGACAGAGGGAGTTGATTGTGGCAGTGTGCAAACCATCTTCAGCCTACAATTGCCAGAGGGGGATGTCACTCTGAGTGGTGATCATGGTGCTGATTCTAAAAAGGAAGCTCCAGCAGCACGCTACTGTGTGCAAGACTCTGACCTGGAGACAGAAGGAGGTGATTGTAGCAGTGTGCAAACCACCTTCAGCCTACAATTGCCAGAGGGGGATATCACTCCAAGTGGTGATCATGGTGCTGATTCTAATGAGGAGGCTCTAGCAGCTAGCTACTGTGTGCAAAACTCTGACCATGAGCTCAAGATAGAAGGAGGTGATTGTGACAGTGTGCAAACCATCTTCAGCCTACAATTGCCAGAGGGGGATATCACTGCGAGTTGTGATCATGGTGCTGATTCTAACAAGGAAGCTCTAGCATCAAGCTACTGTGTGCAAGACTCTGACCATGAGCTGGATACAGAGGAAGGTGATTGTGGCAGAGTGAAAATGGACTTCAGCATAAGTTTGTCAAAGAGGGATGTTTCCCCAAGAGGTGACTATGGTGATGATTCTAATGAGGATGTTCTAGCAGCTAGCTACTTTGTGCAAGACCCAAACCATGAGCTGGAGACAGAGGGAGGTGATTGTGGCAATGTGAAAACCATATTCAGACTAAGTTTGTCAGAGGGGGATATTTCCCAAAGAGGTGACCATGGTGCTAATTCTAAGAAGGATGATTTAGCAGCTAGCTTCTGTGTGAAAGACTCTGACAATGAGCTGGAGACTGATGGGGGTGATTGTGTCAATGTGAAAACTGGTTTCAGCCTAAGTTTGTCAGAGGAGGATATTTCCGGAAGATGTGACCATGGTACTGATTCTAAGAAGGCAGCTCTAGCAGCTAGCTACTGTGTGCCAGACCTGAACCATGAGCTGGAGACTGAGGGAGGTGATGGTAGCAATGTGAGAACTATCTTCCAGCTAACTTTCTCAGAGGATGATATATCCCCAAGAGGTGACTATGGCACTGATTCTAACAAGGAGATTCTTACAGCTGGAGACTGTGTGCAAGACTCTGACTGTGAGCTATCTGGGGGACAAAGCAACTCATGTGGAGCAGTATTGGTGCTTCCAATTTCACTCTCATCAGGAAATATTGCCTCTTCTCAGAATTGTGGATCTGAGCAAGTTGAGACATCAGGGTCATCAGATCATGCACTTCAGAAACAAGCTCTAGCATGGATGGCAAGGAGTGATTGTTTGCAAAGCTCTGAGAGCATTCAATCTGTGCTGTTACTATCCCCACACGACAATCTTCTTGAAGCACCCACAGAACCTGGTTCTGGTTCTGCAGTTGAAGCTAGAGAATCTTCACCACTACAAGTGAGCATGAAAACTACAGATTTGTCAGAGCTTCTTGAATTTTCCGCAATAATTTTGTGCACTCAAATCTCTGGAGATGACAAAGAAGAAACTGAGGAAACTGAGGTCACAAGCTTGCCAAGTGGCATGACTCCTGTCATAGCCTCTTCACTGGAGTCAACTCCACAAGCAGGTTGTGACCAGTGCCAGAAATTGGATTGCCAACAGTTGTGTTTTGCAGCTAGTGAGTCAATACCAACCCTGCCAGCAGCTGGTATTTGTTTCAATGACACTAGATGTGTGCACTATGAGCAATCAAATTCTTTGAGTAGCAAAGATTTTGGTGAGGCTGCACCAAAACAATGGACCCCTCCAGTCACTAAAGAGATTTTTTGTCAGAAATTTGGAATCAAGCATTCCTGGCAGTACAATTCACCAACTAGTAAGGGCTTTAGTGAGGCATCTGCAACTCCAAATAGCTTGCCAGCACCCAACAGATATGCTCAAAACTCTGGATACAAAAAACACTGGCACCCAAGCTTGCCAGGCATTGGTGCGGGAGTACCACCAACCATTACTACACTAACTCCAGTTTCGGGCAGGTATGGAAGTCTTCTTGGTTGCAATGATCCTGCAGATGCAACAGTCACCTCCAGCCCAATTGAGGCAAATTCTGGCCTACTTCTGTTATTTGAGCAGCACAGAGATGCGCACACAGCTATCAATGCAACTGGCTCCTCCAATAGCTCACCTAAGAATGCAGAGAGGAAGACTGTGGATAGTCCATTATCTCAGTGGTCAGACTGGCCTATTCTTGGAGCTTCTATTGCAGATGATCTGAAGCAGTCTGATGATACAACACTTTTGAAGTATCAAGCATTGAGGCCTTCAACAGAGCAGGAGAGAGGGTTGATTTGTGATAGATCACCACTGGAGAATGACAGTCTGATCAGGATGCCAGCTCGAAAGGCGGTTCCTGTTGAGACTGATGGTACCAGTGATTGGAGTCCATTAGCAGGGCCCAATGTGTCAAATGCATGTTCCTTGAACATAAAGGAGAAAGGATCACTGTTGTTGTATGCAAGAAAAGCTGTAAGTCAGCTCACATCATCACCTATGTCAGCAAATGCAGGAGGCCAGGAGAATTTTGGAACACTGATCAGCTGCAAAAGTCAACAAAGCAGGACTCCTGGCAAGACATGCCTTGCAGACTCTAAACCACCCTCTCCTTTCTCAGAAGAAAGGATATGTGCATTAGAAGCAGCAGGAAAGGTATCTTTTCTTCAGTGCCTATTCTCAATTCCAACACTAGAGAGATAAGAATGTGTTTGCCCAATGTCAACATGTAAGACAACATGTACTTACATGTTTTCCACTTGCAGGAAAGCTTGCAAGTGAAGAGTGGGCCAGTGAAGCATTCACCACCAGAGAAGATCGATGCAGAACCTAATCCCTGGTCTCCGGTATGCAATATGCACATGCAGACTTTCATTTTACACATAGCAATGATGGCAGCATGCAATGATATATGGGAGTCTTGCATCACACACAATGTCAATGATATGACACTCTAATTTGTGTTGCTGTAATGTTTGCAGGTGCGGAAGAATAGACGACAACTGGGTCCCTTTGACTGCACCAAGCTTAAGTACATAAACCCTGGCCTTCCCACCTAAACACAACACAATGGATCCCACTTCTACTGGATCTTAAGTTGTTTGTCATTCAACAGCTAGTTGATTGGACTTGTGTGTTCAATGCTTCTCTGGCATTCCATGCATGTCAATGCACTAGACTTCATCAGAGTCATATAGTTAGACCAGGGGCTTTATGGCTCAGCCCCACTCAGATTTTTCCATCTCAACTTCAAAGATGGGAAATTGCAAGCTATGATCTTTCAGCAGCTCCTGAACTTAAAGCATTCTGCAAATCTCATATCTCCCCATTGGAGAGTGATGATTTGGGCGATCAAGCCTTGTAAAGAAAAATGAAACCCAAGAGGTCTAAATTACTCCAAGTAAAGACCATAACAGTCCAACACTCTAGTCTTTTGTTCTGCCCTTTTTTTGCTTGAAATGTCATGGAGGATGTGCTGTTGTCTTCGTTTTAACATTGCTAATCTGGAACAAAGTGTCTTTTCTATGGCAGTCAATTTACCAGAACACCAGCACAGAATGACTGTTTGTGCATGCCTGTTGCATATCCAAGTCTTTCTCAGCAAGGTGGAACATATGACAATCGATGGACTGCTGCCTCCTCCTCATGTTCCTGGTTGTCAAGAAGAACAACCCGGAATGCAAGGATGTCAGGTCAGAAGCAGCTGTACCAAAACAGTGGTTCCCTGTTTGAGGTCTGCTCCCCACTGTTACTTGTCTTGGCCACCATGCTCATGTACATTCCATAGCTCATCCCTTCTGAGCCAAGCTGTGCACCCAACTCAAAACTTACATATTGGAAGGGAGATGTTCTTCTACTTTTGATAGAGGGTGCAAACTGCCACAAACTTTTCATGTTGCTGCTGCTGTCATCCCAAACCCAAGGATTTGAAAGTAAACTTCCCCTGTGATTGAGCATGACCTTCAAACACCTAATTATAACACTCTTCCTGTATGTGGTTTGTAGCATGAGTCTAATACTTAAAATTTTTTGTCCCTTGAGCTACATTATCTGATTTAGTGTGAGCCCTAAAAACCTTCAGAGAGATCCAAGAGGGAATTGGTTCATCAGCTATGAGTTGCTTATAAACTACTTAACCAATTCTTGCTTTTGGTATTTAACCATGTGCACATTATTCTGTAATTGCCCTCCTGATGAACCCCCCTTCTGACCTGTATTGTTTCTCATCAGGTTGTCATTTTCTGCTCTATTTGCCCATCTCCTTCATTGAACATGACTTTAAGCATCCTCCAATGGATATCCATGGTTATTGACACATGAGGTTAGAAGCTGAAAGTTTGTTGACTCAAGGAGGCTTCTCAATAATTCTGAATAACTCTGAAAACAAGAATTTGGAATGGTTTGCATATTAGTGATAAACTGCATTTTCATGGCCTTCAATAGCAACATATGTGCTAGTGAACAGCTACTACCATCCCCAGTAACTACTTCAGCTTCCAGCAGTGGTAGTGGGAAATCAATGTCATACACTAACCAACAAATCAAGTTTCTGTCACAAGAGTGGCAGTTGTAACAAGAAACCTGCAAACAATCAACACAAGCAAGAAAGAAATGCACCAAGAAAAAGGTTCTTCCATCAAACAGAAAGGAGAATGCAGGCACAACAGACACATCCTATTAGGATCAGTATGCCCTGTGCACATACCTATACAACAAATTGTACAGAATTGATTTTTCCTTAGAAACAGTACTTACCCTTCTTAAGGTAGCAAAAAGTAGCATCTCCAGAGCCCCAGTTTGAAGAGCTTGACTGGAACATGGATGTGCCTTCAGCTTTTGGTTCAGAGGATTGCCACCAACCAGATCCTCAACAGGACCTCAACACAAGAAACAGATCAACACTGAAGAAGCTTGTAAACAGCCTCTTGTCACTAAGACCAATAGGTATATGATGCAAACTATAATAACTTGCACGTGGCACAATAGACATCATGTGATGCTAGCTACAGCTAGCATGGACTTAGAAGCTCTCTGGTGTAGTAGGTACTAGCTTTTACCTACTACAATATGGGTTTTATCAGTTGTTGCAGAGCTAGTAGTACCTGGGGGTGGTGATCACCCACCCCAAGACTATTTTGAGCCTAGGGTGCTTAACTTTGGACTTTTGTATGGATACAGTGTGTCCATCCTAGCTAGAGTACAGAGAGCACAATTCACGTAATACAATAATTTCACAAATATCTATTTCACTCTTCACAATGGACCAGTTGCCTGGAGCACATATTGTGCACATGAATTTGTGCAACTTGCATTAAGAACACCTAAAGTGACAGTGGTGCAGAGGACAGTTTGAATACTGAGGGAACAGAACACCCCAGACTTAGCATCTGATTCTTCTGCACTTCCCCACTGGACATGATATGTTGTGTGAGTGTGCGCATTGTCACCAGCTCTTCAGCTGCTGTAGGGTGAATTTCCTCCCACATTAAGTTCATGACCCAAAAAATAGCATTTAAAGCTCAGGTACACATACAGTTGTTTGAGTCTCTGAGCATGTATCAGCCCAGAATTCATGTCATTCATTAGGAATGCAAACCAGAAGGCTGTGATATTACTCACTGATAATACAGCTACCAGGACACCAACAACTCATTCATATATCCAGGAAACAGACAACAGACATGTCCATGATTGATTCAGAATGAACACCTCAAATAGCCATATTGAAAACACTGAGGAAGATGCTACTAGCTTCACTATTGAGCTTGGAACACTTACAGTAGCATCAAATTGTGCTTTTGTGGCACCACACTTCAGTACTATGGCACCCCCTGCCATGCCAGACATCCCCAGATAATGAGCAAACATATTCTCATAGAGAGATATTACATCAGCATCCCCCTTTCATTCTCTTTCTGGCCTGATGTCTTACCCACATATTTGCATCACACAAACTCAATACAATCAGCACAACAGGAAGTGAAACAAGAACAGGAATAGAGATAAACATTACCTGCATAATCTCAGCGGCATCAGGACCAACCATACAGACCCCAAGGCCTTTATCTGTGGCAGAATCAACAATGAGCTTCATTGCAGTCATCTCCTGCCGCCTGCTACAATCCATATGCCACTAAATCGCCCAGCATCTGATGCAAGCAAAGTTCAGTTACAAATGTTTGATATACTGGCAATGCTCCAAGACTGAGCAGGATCAAACAAGAAACTCACCCTGAGATGGTATTCTTCATGGGGTTGAATGAAGATGTGGAAACAAGAATATCATTTTTAGCTTGCGCCACAGCTAAAATATAATTTCATTGCCTTTGTCAGTGGTAACCTTTATCCCACCCTCCACTTTTTCAATCTGCACATTTCAACACCAAACCCAGCCAGCAGAAGTCAAATCTCAAACAGAAATTATATCAAATATCATTGCACAGAAAAAATGAGAATCAGTTTGAACAATAGCAACAGCAACATGCATGTTCTACAACCTTCAACAGCAACATGTATGGCATAAAAAACACACCAAGTAAATTGAAGTGCAAAGGATTCCAAACTTAGGCCCTCATCTGATGTAATGGCCAGTTCCTGCAACCAAGTGCACCCAAGTTTGTCATTCATGTGCTCCAATGCACAAGCAAATTAAGGAGAACTAACCTACTTGCCCATTCATAGTTTATATATTAATGCCAAGCTGAAGAGAGGATACCAGGCACAAATCTAGAACCATTTGAGGTGGAGAAGGAAGACCATCGATTAGCAAGAAAATTTGCATGCAAGGAACAGAAATAACTTGCCTTGCCAGGAATATTTAGCAAGACAGCCTGTCCACCAGTAGCAATGAGAATGTGCTTAGCAGTGAAGTGCTTCACTTCACCATCAGGGGTTGTAAGCTCCACAGTATGAGTGTCAAAAACCTTGCCCTCCCCCTCATACATCTCAACATTGGCATTTGCAAGAATCTTCTTATACACCCCATTGAGACGAAGAATTTCCCTTGTCTGAAAGCATCAGCAAGCACAATATATCCATGATCAAGCAGGACTGAATAGTCAAATCATGATGCCAAAAAATATATACTACTTCAAACAACATGCAGACCAACAACCTTGGGCATACTACAGGGCTTGTCAGCATACACATTACAAAAATGTACAAAATTTTGGCAAAATCCCTCCTTTTGCTATCACTCTATTATCACAAGCACAATCCAAATGAGGAAAACTCAACTCACTTGAACAACTTGCATACCTTGTTAGCAATGAGCCTCTTCCAGTTTAAAGTGATATCACCATGGATATCCCACCCAAATTCCTTTGCATCCTATTAGATTGCAACCACTACTAACCCAAAGATGAATAAATCACATCATTTGGTCTGGCTGTAACAGAAAAGAAAAACCCAGTTCTTGTCTCAGTAACAAAACCCCAATTTGTCTTCACCAGCTGAGCAGTGGATAATCCACAATAGAAGCCACACCTGAGCAAGGGGAGTAACTAAAGGGTAGTAAATAGAAGCTCCTTTCCTGGTCAGACTGCGTGCAAAAACAAAAAGTAGTGTGACTGACTTACTTGGAATTCTGCTCTGAAGGCAGAACCATACACTAAAATCTTCTTTGGAACACATCCACGGAGAACACATCTGGACAATTACACAGAAAACAAACTTCAGCAACTTCCAGCAGATAGTTCAATTGCTGACATTGTCAATTTTGGTCAGTCTCCTATTCCACAGTAAACTCTCCAAACTTCAAAGGTGCATGTACCAAAAATTGGAAAAATTCTGCTGAAAGTGTCATGTCTCCTGGCATTTCAACAGGTCACAACAGCGAAGTGAACCAATTCCACACTTTCGTCCCACCATAGCCTCCCCTGGAATCCGAGCTGATAGGATCAAACGGCAATTCACAGATAGCGACCTGTCCGCAAGATCCAGCAGCAATTTCTCCTAAAAAGAACCGCAAAAGAAACCAGACAAAAACCGGAGCGAGAAGAAGGGTCCGGGCGACCTTTGGACAGTCAATAAAGCCAGTAGTCGGAAGGACAACGAGGGTCCAGACGAGCTTCGGGCAGTCAATAAGACCAGTAGTCGGAGGGTACAAGGGTCTGTGCGCCCTTCGGAACGTCAATAAGACCAGTAGTCAGAGGGTTACACAGGTCTGGGCGACCGTCGGATCCTCAATGAGGGAAAATTAAACAGACCAAAGAAATTGACTGCGTCCAGTACAAAAGTACTGCCAGCACTGCATGACGTCAGCATAACGGGCCCACATAATCCAATATTCTCCCGCGTAACACACAACCCGTTTGCCATGACATCCATGGGATGAAGATTATGCACCATCGCATTTCACCATCCTGTGAGTTCATCACTTAACTGGGAGTCCTCTCAAACCTTATTCCCACACACTGAAACAATTGTGAAGCACACATTCCATAGTCTTGCAACCTAAACCCTAATGCAACATAATAGTTTCTTGCTTGTGTAACCATCTTTGTCACCATCGATATGTACAAGTTTCACATAATCATAAGTGAGTTTATTGTACATAAATAATTTGGTTTGTGTTTGTAGGAGAGTTCAAGTTGTATACATTGAGTTTTTTTGTTTAAGGCACTTGTTGAATTATTGTGAGCAATTTCAACAAAAGGTGTGGAGCTAAAATGCAAAACTTGCAACTTTCAACTTTAAAAGTAGTGTTGTAGGTAATTTTTTGGTTTTTGTTTTTGGTTAAGATTTATGATTGTGAAATATTTGTGAAAGCACCCTCTTATACCAGACAATGTTTTACTAGAGTGCTCATGAATGTCATGAAAATCTTCGACAAAGAAACCTCTTGCAATAACAAATTTTTAATAAAGAAGCTGAAAACATCAATATGATGCTACAACATAGCAATTGTTAAATGAATGCATGATTTAGAATGTAATGTCTATGGATGTCTATGGAAGTGAATGGCATGAAAAAAACAATTTGCAATTGTGAAAAAAGAAAAAAAATGCACCTAACATTGATTAATCATCATCACAATTTACTATGTTTTATAAGTTTGTACAAATTTTGTGTCAAATTTGATTTTTATAATTTTATACAAAATTAACATGAATATCATATTATGATTAATATGAATAATATTTGTACATATTTAATATTTTTAATATTCAAACAAATGAAACATTATTTTTGAACAACATATATGAATGTTCATGTTCAATACGTCAGAATTATTTAATTTATGTAAAAAAACTTATTTTTGTCAATAAAAATTGATCCGATGATATAAAGGTTGGTTGCAAAGCTTCTTTTGATTTTGTAGAATTGATAAATTCTGAAATAAATTTAGAGAAAAAATTAAATGAATTTGAAAAGCCATTTGAACAAGAAGAATTATATGAGGATTAATTTCAACTTTTTCTCCTTCTAATGAGCTTCGTTGGTTATTCTTTTGACCATTAAATTTCTTGAAAAGTTTCAAAACTATTAACGTATTAAGATTTAATCTTAAGTTAATGATAAAAAGTCGGCAAAATAGAACCAACTAACACAAATGTAAAGATAATCGTTTGTGAGAGAACCGGATAAGTAAGAAGGAAAAAAGAAACCCAGGTCGGGTATTAAAATTGGGGGAGGAAAAAAAACCGGGTTGGTTGGGTTTTTTTTCCCTTTAAATCCTAGAATCGGAATGAGCGGTTTTTTTTTATTTTTTCAAAGGTTGATAACCGCCGAACACTGGTACAAAAGGATTTTGGGAGAAAAATTCAGGAAGGGTCTAATTATAGATAAACCCATCTGCTACTCAAAACTGTCGGTACCCGGAACTTTCCTCGAAGGTACCTATCTCGACCCTCGTTCTTTCTAAACCTCAACACCGCGTGTCCTTTGCTGTCGGAAATCAGTTTGGAAGCTTTTTGCGGAAGTTCCAACAGCTCGGGTTCAGAGCTGGAAGCTTTGTACAAGTGCTCGGGAAGAAGGAAGTATATTGAACCTCTATTTGTAGAGTTGAATCGAATCTTGAGTGCTAGTGACGGCAATACTTCGCTTACAGATCAATGTAGGAATTTACCTTGGAAGTTTTTTTTTTGGTATAACTATCATGAAAGGTGAGAGGTTTTGAATGACCTTTGCATATACATATTTGGAGTAGTCTGCAAGCATTTGATCGTTGTATTTACGGGGAAGACGAGGTTTCGAAGTAATCAAGGGAAAGTCGGCAATCTTTTTGTAGCCTTGGTGCTGTCGTCCGAGAGGCAATTGCAAGATTATTGTGGCGAAGATCTGAGGGAAGAAGACGCACCACTGCTGTTTCCGAGGAGGGAAGACAAACGTGGAGCTTTCTATCTGTCTTTTGCTGTTGAAATCGAGTCATACCGCTTTCCCAAAAAATGCCCGATTGGTACGCGGTGGATTTCTTGCTCTAGAAAATCGTTTAGTATCCCCAAGGAGCAATTCTTAGAGCTTGGAACTTGGATAAAACCTCTGTGGTTGTTTTTCCATCTGTCAAAATCTTTGGGATTTTTAGCGACTTTTGGAGAGCTGTTCAATAGGGGGAGAAAACTTGCTGTCTTCCAAATCTGATCCCTCCCTGCGTGTGCTCTCCTTTGATCTATTATCTAGAAACCAATTTTCAGCCAAGTTTGTAGAGTTGAAATTGGTTTTTGTCACAAATTACATAGTTCAACAACTCACAATGGATCTTGACCAAATTCACCTTAACAACCAGCTCTGTAACTACTTGAGAAAAAAAGTTGGAAAGACAAAGAGTGCGTTAGAGTATCATAAGAGAGCTTCTGCTGGAAGAGCAACAAACTCTCAAGAGAAAGATTTCAGAGTAGTTGAGTTGGTAGTGGACAAGATCATGGCAACAAAAAATTAACTATCCATCAAAACCTTAAAGAACGTCTGTTTCTGAGTCTTATGAACTTTGAATTTGTCACAAACTTTCGTTGGGGTCTTGATAAGATTGGATGATGGAGGAGTTTGAATATATATGTATATGAGGATTAGATTGTGGATGAGTATGTGGGGTTGTAGTAATAGGGGACAGATATGACATCGTGCTCAAGATGTAGTCATTTTGAAAAGAAAATTTAATTAACATAGGCAATCTTTATAAGTTTCTAAACAAAATCAAATTTTGATCTCTATTTTGGTGGATGTGTTGTGTTAATGTAGGTTGGTGACCAGCGAGCCCCAAGCAGCTTCTGCAGGTGACTCATGTGCAAATATGACAGGAGGCCTACAGGAAAACTCGAAGCTTGAACAGCTGTCGTCTGTAGCCACTGCCATATCATGCTTGAACCCTGGGTCATCGAGTCGCTCGGAAGTGGTGGATCCAGTTTTCTTTGAAAAGCTGGATCATAATGCTGCTCCAGTGATTCCCACAGCTACATCCCTGCAGGACCAAGGAGCCCAATTTGGAAATCAACATTTTGGGCAGCTGCTTGATGATGGTTCTTTTAAAAGGGAGATATCTGTAGCAGATGTTGACTCAGGGATGAGTGTGAGACTGGCAGGAGCTAATGGGGAGGTGCCTGTATTGATAAAAGAGTTTTCTCAATTGTCTATGTTCTTATCACAGCACTCTGGTGTCCGTTATCGACTAGACCTCAGGAAATGGGTGGCAGAGATTCAAATTCCCAGGCAGTCAAAATCTTTTTACAAAAAGATATGGCTTGGGACTTACATGTCTGAGGTTGAAGCTGCCCTAGCTGTTGATGCAGCCAGAAAAATTTTAAAATGCAGCAAGAAGAAACCCAATTTCCCTTGTGAGAGACTTGAGGCATTCACTGAGGTTCTGCCACCTCATCTTTCCTTGAATGATTGCCACTTCGATCCTGGTATGTTTAAGTGCATTTCAGAATTTGTGAAAGGTAAGGCCAAGAAATATGTTTCTGAATTTGCATCAGCCTTGCCAATCTCAATTGTTGTGAATCAAGGGATTGGTGCTCACACTCCAGTAACCCAAAAGAACAAGCAGCCTGATTTTGGAGATGAATCAAGTTCAAAAAGTGCTCCACCAATTTCAAGGCTCCGAAAGTGCTCAGCTGAGCTTGAACTCAGGTGAGTCTGATGGCATGCACAAACATTGATTCACCCACTTACATTACTTGAAAAAGTCTGGTCTTGGTACAAGAACTGAACAATCTTGGGTTCTATCAATGCAATCTAAAAGTCGGTTCAAGTCTAGTGAGATGTGTTGCTAGTCTAAAATTGCATTGTGCTGGCTTGGATGGATGCAGACACTTGAGAATGAGTGTCACAGAAAACTGGAAGATCCCGAACGCTTGTGGACAATTGTTCAAACAACAAAAGGTGACTGCCACTACAGAAAACACCAAAGTGGCAAACAAGTTGAGTATCTGCCAAATTGGGCATCAAGAACCTCAAAGGAATGTGATCTTGGTTGCAGGAAGACAAGATGCTGGAGGGGATTCAGTAGAGTTCCTTTTCCAGATGGCTGAAAACATGGCAAGGGTTGTAGGAGTGGGTTTT
>Ga0116231_10003493_pt1 | contig 32644 bp, 30 predicted proteins | sample S1TSphgellanicum_2_FD_89695 | JGI IMG/M metagenome (GOLD analysis project Ga0116231, IMG submission 89695) | Host-associated microbial communities from peat moss isolated from Minnesota, USA - S1T2_Fd - Sphagnum magellanicum MG | ecosystem: Host-associated > Plants > Peat moss > Unclassified... | reverse complement strand
CAGCAAAGAAGAAGCTCCTGCCTCGCTCCTCTACCGAAACAGAGACAAAAAGAAGCCTCTTCTCTCTGCACTTTTCCACCCCGTCCTCCTCCAAAGCTCATGAACAATATCCGCTAGTACTACTCTAACTAGTTTCCCACCATCCTAGAACTCTCCCAAAAACACCAAACAAGCCAGACCTAAGCAGTTCTTAGTCTGAAAAAGCAATAAGCAAGCAAGCAAAAAAGGCTCTGCAATTCCTCTAACAAAGCCCAATCTGCAAACGAGAAATTGTGCATAACCAAGAGAAGAGTGAAGGAAATCCCATTAGGGTTTCCAACGCCAAGGTTTAGGGTTCCACTGAGAAGCTCGAGATAGACACCGAAGACCACGAAAGTACTCTCTTGCTTTCTTCAATTGTGTTTGAAAAAATAAGTCGCTGGTTACAAAAAATGTGTACCTAGCTTATCAAAAGACCATAGTTGGCCTATTTTGATTGCACATGCAACTATGAATATATGCATATTAAATATGTACGATGATATATCACAGAAATCATCCAAAGGTTGGGATGAAGGTGATCATAGTTGCACCATAGTTGCATACACATCAAAAAAGAGGACAAAAATCCATTGTAGTTGCATAAAAAATCAAAGATAGTTTGCATGCGACAAGCAGTTGCATCTCAGTTGCAAACATAGTGGTTGCATATGACAAAATTTCTAGTAGTGTTTTTTCCATTTTCAATTTCAAGTCATGATGTTATAAGACATAAAAAATATCATAAAAGAATTTTTTAAAAAGAATTTTTTAAAAAATATTTAAATGGGATTTTAAAATAATTATAGTTTTTGGGATTTTGAAAATTCCATAATGTAATAAATTTAAATCACATTCCATTCATTCAATGGATTTTTAGTTTCTTAAACATCATTCATCTAATATCCCAAAGTTTCAAACATATAAGATTAACACATTGTAAGACAAAAGTCCATATCCATGAATTTTACATGTGTGACAAAAAGTGTGGGCAAAATTCAAAAGTCCATTACTTATTAGCTATGCACGACTTTGATTTGATTTTTTCATTCTTAGAAGGTTGATTATGATAGATTTAGATAAGTGAGTCCCTTTTTTATTATTTCAATGAATATATTTTATTTATTTCCTTGTATACAAAAAATATAAGAAAAACTATCATTGTGACATCCATATAAGGTCATTGTAGTGTGCAAACACCCAATAGCAATGATGTGATTGAGTATGAAATGAAACTAAGAAAACACATCTTCGACCAAAAGTTGTGTAGAAATTTATATCATATTCGGAAGATTGAGTCAATGCGATTGAAGGATGAGTTTTTATGCATCATCCATGACAAAATGGACCACACAAAAACCACTTTTCTAAGGCTCTAAATGTGTAATAAAATGATATCTAAACTTGGACAATTACCTATTACCCCAATTGGTATCATTGCACACAAACAGGGGGACAAGAGATATGAGTATTATTTGAATGAATTGTGGCCAAATGATCCCAATTTCACAATTGGGTCCTTGTTGCATCTTTTTTGAACTTTGGGGGTAGCTTGAGTGTTGGAGTCGAAAGTATTATTTGAGCACCCTCCATATAATTCTTTTTTTGCATGTCTTTTGTAAGGAAAATTGCGTTGTATGCGTGAATTATGGACATTGGATCATCTTGTTGATCGTGCCAAGCCTTTGCCAAAAAAATTACTCTTACAAATGAATAATTACATGAAGGACAATAAAAATCAACATTTTTTGGCAATTCTATCATTACTCATTGTGAAGGATGTGTTCAATGAGGTGAAATTGAAATTCCTTGTAGTGGGCCATACCCATGAAAATATCGATGGATGTTTTGGTTATTTGTCAAAAATGTTGAAAGAACAACAAAATTACATTTTGGCAAATTTGATGAAGGCTTTCATAGTTTTGTAGGAGTAACTATTCATTCCGTAATTGATTCAAAAGATTTTGGATTTAACATCTTGGGTTTTAGGTTATTTGAAGGATGGTTAAAAAACTTTGGTGAGGCATATTAAAATGCATCCTTTTAGATTTTTTGTTGATTCCTCAAGTTGGCATGTCATGCAATACAAAGTTTTCCCCACAAATCATGTTTGGAGTTTGTTCCTCCAATTAAAGTATGGAAAGTTAATCCAAATGGGTCACCAAAGTTGCTTATTACCCAACCCTATTAGATATTGCCTAATTTAGGGCAATGATGTCTGAAAAAAATAAAATTATTAGTTGTCCAAATGATTGTCCAAATATGTTGGTTTTTAGAAGGTGGGCATTGCACAAAGTTCAACATATGAAATGAATATGAAGCCATATGTGAAATATTGAAAGGATATCTTATTGAATTCGTCAATTCCATTACCTATTCAAAGTTCCATTGATTTGGAGCCTGATTCTAGCCTTCGAGCAATTAGAGGTCCAACTATGCCAAGGCTTCATTGTTGATCATTTTGGATGTTGTTGATTCAAAAGATTTAATTCAACAACCTTATTATGAGCCAAAGAACATGAGATCTTTAATTGCATACACTATGTTTTGAGATTTGAACATTGGAGATTTTGTTTTCATGAAGTTGCATGATCGTAACCTTGTTCTTATGTGGATGGGAAGAGCATAATTTTTAGATGTTGTTAAGGATGTGGAAAGTAAAATTTTCAAAATGGTGAAGGTTCAATGGTGGGTTTTAATGAAAAAATGATGTAATTTGGATTAACAAGTTCTATACAAGGATTGTTGGAATGGCAAGTGGAAATGTAATTTAATGGATATATAACAATGGCTTGACATTTTACCTATATTTTTTTCATTTTTTGCTTAGAAAAATACAACAAATAATAGTCAAATTACGATTCTTGCTACTTGTGCTAGTAGAACTGAAGTTAATCTTGCTGCTACTAATGCATCATGATATTTGTGAAGGATTTTGGGGACATTGATGAAATTATATTCATGATTTTAAAAACATTTTGTATCGTTGAATTGATTTTATTGTTGTATTTATTGGAGAAAATGTTGATGTATGGGATTTCATGTCTTAGGATTTCATGCGGGTATTGGAAGGTTCCCACATTTGTTCCTATAGTTGGTCCATCTAGACTTGAATATTGCATTAGTGTTTCACCATCGATGGTGTTTGGGGCGAAAGCATGGTTAAGTGGCTCAAAAGTTGCATTTGAAAGTCCATAATCTAACACTAGTGATTTTTTTTGGAATTTTAACAATTATCAAACTATAAATATTATAATTATCCCTTATGTTTTTAATCATAAATATTAATAAATTGACAAAGAAAGTATCATCTTTTGGCCAGGGACATGTCCCAACATCTTCCATTGAAAATGAAACAACTTTCACCAAATCTAATGAAGATAGCAAAAGGTTCCATAATGATTTTCATAAGAGTGATGAAAGCTTTAAAGGGCACAATAGTGCACTATGACAAACGACCTTATATGTATTCCTAGAAGAAATGGTCATGGCAACAACACAAATGTTCCTTCATTAAGACATTGCAGTTGGAGAGGAATTGAACATGATGTTATAAATGATGAAGGTGTTTTTGTTGATAAAGGGTGAGTATTTGTATGTGACCCAAAGGAAGCAATGCTTGATGATGATTTGGGTGAAGATCATGTTGAATTATTCATCTTGTATTGCCATGATGACATATCAACAATAATGAATAGTTGGAAATGGCCATTATCATAGACAATTCTTTCATGGGCATTCTTTGAGAGCTATTTTCAAATCATATGATGATAGTCATATATTTGATGTAGATGTAGAGTGAAAAATTGGTGTTAAGAAAAAACAATATACCTTTCATAAGAGAAAGAGAAAGGTCTTGGATTCTGATGTTTCCATGTCAAGGATGGACAAACTATTGTTTGAAGAATCCATTTGCAATGTTGGAACTATTGTTCATTGTTCTTTGAATTGTTGTCAATACTTTCCACATGAAAAAATTGCATTTGTGAAAGAGGAGTTTTGGAAAATGTTTTATGAAGATCAAAAGGCTTATGGTTTTGACATTCCACAATGATTGCACTCAAGAACTAATGTCAAGAAACAAAAGTTCATCATTATTCAAGGTGTTGAGGTTTGTGAGAAAGTTTAGTACAAAGTTGTGGGTTTGGCATGGTCAACATATATGTTATACAAGCAAGAAAGGTGACATGGTTGTAAATTTTTATTGCATGGAAACAAAGGGACCAAAAACCAATGGTGTGCCACGAAACAAGTTATGTCAAATGTGGAAGCCTTCATAATGAGGTCTATAGGTGTCATGTTTCATTAAATGAAAAGCATTAAGGATGGATGGTAGGACATTTGACTTGTGATTCTAGAAATATTGAAAAATGTTCATGAGCAAAATGATGAAGTGCAAAAGGCAATCTTTACCCCTACTTATGTTAAAACCTCATTTATATTCCCAAATTTAATCAAGCTGAAATTTATGTTAAAGGTGTTGGGAAAATGATCTTGGCAATGCACATATTTTCAATTTGAACATGAAAGACAAAACATTTAAAATGTTTACTTTGTTAGTGATTTTTGTTAGTTGATTATCTTGTGGATTGTAAATAAGGGGTGCAGTCACAATCAAATGAACTATAAAGGGTGTTAGATTGTAAAGAAAAATAATCAAATTTGGATAAATATTTATGTTTTAATGCCATGTAAAGTCATGACAATCATGACAAGTTGTTATTTTTTCATTCATATGAATTTCAAGGAATTCAAACCAAAAATTCAATTTTTGACATTTTAAGTTTAAGTTGATGTAGGACCTTTAAAACTAAACACCTATGGCATGAAATAAAAGTCAATTTAACAAAAAACTATCAAAAGGACTCATATAATAAAACAAATTTGATGGGAAAAAAATTAAGAAGATAAAAATATATTAAGCACATTGAAAAAACACTCATACCCTAAAATATGTGAAATTTTAAAACTTCAAAAATTCAAAGCACTTTCCAAAATTGATCCAAAATTTTAAAAATTTGAAATTCTTTTACCACACATAAATGAGGTATAATATACATGATGTGTTAAGAATTTTTTAAATTTATTATAGAAGAAAAAACATAAAAATGTACAAAATGAATTTTTGGTTATGATTTGAAATTGTTATCATTTTTATAAATAGAACACCAAATTTACAAGGAATTAGGAAAATTTCAAAAATTCATATTTATTCAAAAATGATAATTTTTTTTATTAGGAAAAATATAAGAATTTATTATAAAAAATTGTAAAAAAAATTGTTCCAAAATTCATTCATTTGGGAAAAAAACATTTGGGAGAAAAGACATGCAATCCTTTTCTAAAATAATCATGGGGTGCAATTAATGTAAAATAAACAACTCATTGCTCTTTTTTAAAAAAAATTATGTGTAGCCCTGAAAAAAATTTAATGCATTGAAAGTTGAATTTTTTGTACAATAATTAACATGATGATAATCTTTCATTTTATATTTAAAATATTGAAAACCCCCATCCTGAAAGTAGAATTAAGTAGAATTTTTAAAAATATTTTTATTTGTGCAAAATGTCCAATTTCACAAAATGGGCTACATGTAGATGAAATATTGATTTAAAAAAAAATCAACTTGGTGGAGCCTTAGGAAATATTTATGTATCATCAAATTATGGATGTTATAATCATAATATATCAAATTCCCATGACGATGATTTCTTTGGAGTTAGTTTAGGTGGGATGGGCTATAGTCATAGGTTGTACAAAAAGACAATTCCAAATTGCAAATTTATTAAAGGTCGATTATAAACCAGAATTTTTATAAAATAAACATTTTACAAATTGTAATGTTTCAAAATGTCCTTATGAATCTTAAAATATCGAAAAAAAACAATTTTTAAATTTTTTTCAATGTTTTTTGGAATCTTTGTGTCTTTCCAATTTCATACACATGTTTACATGTAATTTCATACAAATATAAATATGTGTTATTTCATTTGAATATGTTGAGATTATTTTAAGAGATTAACATTTTAATTTCTTTTGAAATTAAACTAGTTTTCAATAAAAATTTCAGACTTGCTAAATATCTAATTCAAAGATTTAGTCCCCACTTGTTTAGTTGATTTAATGTTTATCCACCTTAATTGCTTTCAAAATTTCCATGAATTAAATAAGGATGACTAATTAAATCTTTCCTTGGATGATAATTGAATGGTTTTTTGTATAATTTGAATCCTATATATATTTGAAAATAACAAAGTTTTCAAATGTTAAACCTTTAATTTTTCTTTGTCATTTCATCATCATAGGTAGTGCAATAGCAACATGGAGCCCAAGTTTTTAATATGAAGTAGGTTTCAACTCCATTTTGACCCAGTTAGTTTCAAATGTGTTTTCAACTTACTTTTATGATACCAAAATTGTTCAAACTTTGTATCCAACTTCCCATAAATGAAATGCAAGGGCCTATGGTTTTATATTTCTACTTCAAAATATTTTGAATTTACTTTTTTGTGTCCATATAAAAAATTGTTCCACTTTTTAATTAGACTTTGGATAGATTACTTTTTTTGTTTACTTTACGTTGCCGACACCCCATGTTAGTTCATTGTATTTTGGGGTGCATTCATACTAACATGTACCAAAAGCAATCATAACCACTGCTTAATTTTTTGAATTTTGGATTGTAAAAAATAAATAAAAAATAAATAGAATTATTTTTTATAAAGTGTTATTTTGAATACATTATATACATGTCATAAAATTTTGGAATCAATCTAATGAGTGAAAAATATGTATAAGAACTTTTAACCTTTTGTAATCACTTTTTAAAAATTGCATAAAAATAGTTTAAAGCAATTTTGACATTAAAAACACAATTTGAAAATACTTTTTAATGACATTTTTTGGATATTTTTAATATACACCTTAACATAATAGTATTAAAAAAACTTTAAAGATTTTAAATATTTTTCTGAGAGATGTATTGAAAAGATTCCAAGAAGATTCAAAAGATAAAACAACAGTTTAAAGGGGCATGTGCGACTCCTAAAAGAATGGTTGGACCCCTTGTTTGCACCCTAAAGAGTTAGGCATTGGAAAAATTTCAATCTATGATGAACCATTTGAGGAAGAAAAATCATTTGAATGTTGATGTGAAAAAACATGGTTCCAATTTTGCCAAGTGTACCATTTGTGAATCATTGAAGGATTTGATATCTAAAGTTGGCAAAAATAATGTGAGTGCAAAGGAACATGAAATGAAATTACAGAAACACAATATTCATCAAAAATTGTGTATCACATTTGGAAAATTTAATTAATCCACTCCAAAGAAAAATATCTTTGTATCATCCTTGACAAGATGAACCATTCCAAAACTACTTTTCCAAAACTTGTTGTGAAAAACAAAATGGTTTCAAGTTTGGGTCAACTCCCAATCACTTTGACTAGTATGATTATTCATGTCATGGAAATGAGGACACTTGCTTAGTACTCCAATGCATTTTGGCCAAACTTATGATTTGAATTTTACAATTGGATCATTATTGCAATTATTTCAAGCCTTGGAAAAGGAACTTGTTAATGAATCTAGGATTCTATTTGAGCATGAACCACATTGAAATGCATTTTTTCAAAGATTGATGCATGGAGGTTCAAGTTGTCTGGTTGCATTAAAGGTGCTAGAAAAAATATTGCATTAATGTTAAGCCATAATCTAGAAAGTTGCTTCTTCAAATGTATAATTGTGTGAAAGATAGGAAGAATTATCACTTGAACACTTGCATTCTCATCTTTCCTAATTGTAGGATAAGTGTTTGAAGAAGTGCAATTAGGGTTTTTAGTTGTTGGCCACACCCATAAGGACATAGATGGAAATTTTGGATATTGTTCCAAAAATTGAGGGAACCAATAATTATGTTTTAGCTGATTTAATGAAAGCAATCCTCATTTTTCATTTGTTCAATGAATGCATAATAATATCTTATTTTTAGGAAAAAACCACTACCATATCAAAGAAGAAGAGATTTTATAAGTGGGCAATGCATTTTTTTTCAATTTTTTTTTTGTTTGGTAATGTTTAATGAATGATAAACATGGGGCCCTAAGGTCTTTGAAAAACTATGAGTTATATACTCTATGTACATTGATTTTATGCAATTATCTTCATCTAACCATTGGATCAAAATTAATTTTGACTCAAAATGAACTTTGAATTCAAAAATGTTGTTGTGCAAATTTTTTATTTTTTTACTTGTGTTTAAGATAACCAAAAGATGCCATCAAAATTTTAGTTTATTGCATACTATAATACTTGTTATATGTAACCAAAAGAAGAGGGTCCTATGAAAACAGATAGCGCATACACTATCTGATGTGAACCCTGGTGTCCATGTTTCACAGATCGATCTCACACCTACTGACAGTTCAACATCTCCAAGACTCAAACTGGCTTCCTGCTCTCCCTGATTCCTTAACGATTCAAAGATTGACAGACACAATGACGCAACAATTCAACAACACACACTTCCAGTCATGCATCTCTACACTAATGCAATTCCAAAGAAATTCTTCATTCTTATTCACAGAATATGTACATCCTCGAAAGCTCAAGCAATTCTTGCCATTAGAAGTTCATACACAGAAAGAAGAGGGTCCGATGGTGCCTCAATATGTTGTCTTTATTCTCCTTAATTCCTCTCGTCTACTTCTGCAACAGGAGCTCAACTATACATCAGACGTAGTGAAAAATCTCAAGCATAGCTAAGCTCTTCTCTACAGAACTTCTAGTTCCTCTGTCCTGCCTCCCAACTATCTGCTATGCATCTCCCCAAAAATTGTCCTCGCAAAAATAGCCTTTCGTTGGCTTCTTCCAGAAGCTTTTCAAATTTTCCAGTGCCGCCTCCCTCACGCTCCAAACCGCCATTCTCCATAATTGCATTGTCGACCTTAGTCATAATTTGGAGTCGCCATTCAAGCTCCATACCCATTTAGTGCAGTCGTCATGCAAATTCCTCAGTACAACTCCTCTCCCTAGTCCAGCAAAGCTCCCCATGCAAAAGCAGTCGTCATAGAAACCAACGGCTTAATTAACAAACGACCTAACTTCCCTGATCAATGACGTCCAGGAGTCTGACGTAATTTAATTTCGGGTTACATATGTAGCCCCTCCCTTCTTAAAAAGCTGAATCCCTCAGCTCTGCTTAATTAGGTTGCATGTGGAAGATTTGTAAGTCCCTCCTTGATCTCTCCCATTGCATTCCGTCAACATCTTGAACGATACACAATCGACATCCTTCTTCAAAGTCATAGTTGCCTTTCCCATCCACATGCCCAACAAACCGGTAGGGGCCTTCCTAGCTTATAGCCAACACGCACTTCTTGCCTGGCTTCTTCATTTTGACCATGGTTTCTCCAGCAATGAGACCTTCAAACAGGTGTTTGCCTTTCCTGTTTGCATACGTACTTTGTTGCCTCTTCTGTGCCTGCTCTACGTTGAGCAAGACGTTCTCGTGTATGCTGGCTATGAGCTTCACCTTCTCCAGAAATTGTGTTACAATCTGTCCCACATCTACTCCATCATCCACAACACCAGTTAGTGCATTTAGGTAGTTGTCAGCCCTGAGTCTTGGTGATCGACTGGTCAGAACCATGAACGGTGAGAACTTGGTGCTTGCTTGGACTCCACACGTGTATCCAAACAAAACCTTAGCCAGGTGCTCATCCCAGCAATCCACATTCGCTGGATTCGTGGCCAGAACCGTGATACCATGCTTGATGGTCTTGATCATGCGTTCCGCCATGCCGTTGCACTCGGGCCATTGAGGTGCAGTGCGCTGATGCTGTATAGCATAGTCCTTACACATAATCTCAAATTTTGCACCCCACTCCCCTCCATTGTCAGTCAATATAAACCCAGGCACTCAGTACCTGCAAATTAAATCGTCTTCTAGGAACCTGGCTATCGTCCTTGCACCATGATCAGCCACAGCCTTGGCTTCACACCACTTAGAGTAATGGTCGATGGCCACAAGAATGTACTTGTTCCCTGCCTTGGTTTCAGGCATAGGCCCCGTAGTGTCCATCGCCACTCTGTAAAACAAATCACAGACAGGGATGCTTTTGAGCCTCTCATCCCCAGATCGGATGCTTCCTTCACTTTTAACCAGCTGACATTGCTGGCAACTCCTGACCACTGATTTGATGTCCTTAGTGCGATAGTGCCAGAAATACCTTTGACAGATCTCAGCTAAGAACTTATGTTCGCCAGTGTGCCCCAAGTCCTCATGCATCTGCACCACTAGTGTCCTTCTCTCCTCAGGTCTGGGCACATACAGGTCTTTGAAGAAGAGCCTCTGCTTTTTCCAACAGTAGTGCTCTGCTCGCTTCCTAGCTCTCTTGCCCTCCCCCGGCTCAACCACATCAGGCAGCACTCCTTCCTTCAGGAGCACCAGACAGGTCGAATCCTGCCATATGTCAGGTTCCTTCACCTCAATTCCATACTCAACTTCTTCATCCACAATGGTTAGGTTGACCTTATGTCCTCCGCCCTCAGACAATCTTTGAGCAGTTAGAACCAGCTCCAACTGCTGCCTTTTGTCATAATACCTGATTCGGCCCTTCCGATGCCCATGATCAACCTCCAAGTCTTCATGTTCGGCTACCCCCAACCGTTCTGCGCTTGGGGTCACCTCCACCTTTGAATGAGTTGCAGTCACCAAGTCTATCATGAACAGGTGGTGAGGTTCTGAATCGTGCCAATGTTTGATCTCGGGACGACACCCGTGATGCTCAGTAATTTCCCTCAACTGCCTCTTGTTCCCATGCCACTCCATACACTGGCCATGTCGAACAAACAGTACCTTCTCAGCTTCCGCGGGCAGTCCATGTTGTGTGTGGGGATCGTCCTAGATTTCCTGTTGGAAGTCCTCATCATCCATAGCTTGCCCCACCGGATTCTAACTCAGGGCGTTAGCATTCGCATGCCTCATTCCCGGTCGGTGGACTATCTTGAAGCTGTAGTCTTGGAGCAGGTCAATCCACCTACCTCTTCTTCCATGCGCATCGGACACAGTCGCCAGCCATTCGAGCGGCTTATGGTCCGTCCTCAACGTGAAGTGGGTTCTATGCAAGTATTGTCTAAAGTGCAGGATTTCCCAGACCAAAGCATAGCATTCCTCTTCCATGGGGTGAAACTTCTTTTGTGCCACCGTCAATGCCTTGCTGGCATAGGCTATGACCCTCTCAAACTTCCCCTCTTTCTATGACAGGATCGTGCCAACACCCTTGGTCGACCAATCCACATCAAGGCAAAATGGCTCCTTGAAATTCGGTCTCACCAGAATTGGAGCTCCCATCAGTGCCTTCTTCAAAGCGTCAAACGCCCTCTGGCAGTCCTGAGTCCAGACAAAAGCCACATCCTTCTTAGTAAGCTTAAACAAAGGACCTGCCAGTTTCGAATATCCCTTAATATAATTGCGGTAGTACCCTGTCAGTCCTAGGAAGGATCTGACAGTGGTGACTATCGTAGGTGTCGGAAATCCCCGCATTGCATCGATCTTACTAGGGTCAGGCCTAGTTCTTTCCTTATTGACTACATGTCCTAGGAAAACAACACTTGCTGCAACAAAACAGCACTTGCTCGGATTCAACTTCAGGTTCACTTCCCTTAGTCTGGAGAGTACAGCTCCCAGATGCTGAAGATGAACCTGCCACTCTTCACTGTGGACATTGAGGTCGTCAACGAAGACCTTTAGGAACGAGTCCCCCACATCCTTGAAGACTTCGGTCATGGTCCGCGTAAAAGTACTCGTGGCATTTTTGAGTCCGAATGGCATGACAGTCCATTCAAACAATCCGCTTTTGGTAACCAGTGCTGTCGTTCCCATGTCCTTAGGAGCCATCCTGATCTGCCAAAATCCCGATTGCAAATCCAACGTAGTGAACCATGCTGACTTTCCGATTTGAGAAATTACATATTCTACTAAGGGCATAGGGAATGAATCCCTCCGAGTTTGTAAGTTGAGGGGTTTGTAGTCCCCACATAATCACCTGCTCAGAATGTCCTTCTTGACTGGCAGAGTTACATGACATGCATATGCTGAGTTGCTTGGCCTCATTTTTCCCAACTCGACCAACACATTAATTTGCCAGTTTACCTCTGCCTCTTCCCAATACGACAATCGACTAGGAGCTACTTTACAAGGTGGGAATCCTTGTGTGTCGATGATATGCTCTCCAATGTTGCAACACCCGAGTTCCCCTTTGTTCCATGCGAACACATCTTGATATTGCTCCAGAATGTTCCACAATTGTCGTTCCATCCCTTTATCCAGGTGCTGATCGATCCTGATCTTCTGACAAATCTCACCCCACCGTGTTTCCTCCTTGGGGTTCTTCATGATTCGCTCTTCAACTCCACCGTCGGAGTCATCGATCTCCATCCGCTGAACCTGCAGCAGCACAGATTCCTTGGCTGCAATTGCTGCTTTTGATAGACTCTGCATACATCGCTCTTCATCATCAGCCCATTGGATCCAATCGGCGTAGTCATCAACATCAATAAGCTCTTCCCTCATAAAATCGTCCGCATTGGTCTACATTGTCAGTTGCAGAATCTGCTGGGGTCCCTCCTTCTTGACCAATTCCTCAAACTCGGTATCCCCAAACACAGATGCATCCTCATCATGATCCACCAATTGAGTCGCTTCTTCTGAGCTTTCGCTTGAGTCACAGTCAGACTCAGATTCCAGCTTAGCTAATAGCTCACAAGTGTCCTGTCGAGATGAGTAGGACGCTCCGCCCATTACCTCCGAATTCCCAGATGCATGTCTCCAATCGTCTTTGTGGTCACTAGTGGCTGAGTCCGATCTCTGCATTAAATTCACCATGGTGAGTGGCAGCACTTCCACATCAGCCCCAGGACCTTTCCTGACTTGGATCAGTCCCTGTTCAACGTCTACAATCGCGCCAATTTTGATTAGCAGATCAAGCCCAAGTAAAACATCATAGCTATTGGTATCTACAACCATGAAAGTCATCCTGCATTGCACTCCTCCAACTTTTATTGGCACCTCCTCAATTCGGCCGAGTGCCTTGGTAATGGCACCTGAGGCCGTCTGTATGCTTTCAATCCAGACACTAAATGCATTAGACCCAGTTCTCGAACTACTGCAGCTGCCATGACTGACATGGATGCTCCAGTATCCACCAGTCCTTCAATTAAACATTGGTTCACTTCCACCAAAAGGTGGAGTGTTTTGCTCCTGTGCGTCTTGTTGATGCACAAACTTCTAAGTGCTGGGACAGCAGAAACCATCGACATTTGAATGTTTGCAACCTCCGCATCTTTCTTCCTCTGAGCTACCTTTACAAGATTCTCCAGGTGCTCCAAATCCCCTGGTATCATCATCACTGTCTCCATCGGCATCAGTGATACCTTTCCTTTGACAAAATGGGAAAGAATCTTTGATTTGACAGACTCTTCCCGATTCGCTCCTACTTTCTCGATTGTGGCATCAGCTGTTAGTCCAGACGCTACTGGCATCACTTCCACAGGCATTCTTCTTCTTGGTACCCAAGTGTAGGAGAACAAATTCTCACTCCCACACAGCTTGTTAAGCTGGTGCAGGGTCGCTTCCTCATCATCCAGCATTATTTCCAGGAAGTTAGCTGATCCGGGGTGCATCTTCCCATCCCTTGGTTTTTTCCAGCATCTGTCCTCCGAATGCCCTAATTCTGCACAGAAAGAACACTTCACACCACAATTCTCTGTCCTATACGGCATCCCACATTTGGCACATTTGGGCCGGGGTTCATTAAGCCTCGGACATGCTATGGCAGTGTGGTCTCCTCCTCTACAAATTTGGCATACTACAGACATGCTGGAAGAGGATGATGTGACAGGTTTTGACACATTCCCCTTCATGAAATTGATCAGCGTATCATTGAAAGCATTAACTTGCTTCTCCATCATTGTCTCAGCAACTCCCTCCTATTGTTCTTTTTTCAGAGGTTTGAATGGAGTTTCGCCGAGCTCACCCAGCACCCTCTCAAGTTCTGTGGCAGCACCCACCATCTCTTCTATGTCAGTGTATGTCCTAACAACACATATCTTCCTAATTTCTGGTCTCAGCTTACCCAGAAATCGCCTCCTTTGTTCTGCATCGGGAATTTTCCCCCGTTGAAATAGCTTATCCAATCGCTCAAAATATCTTTGCACCCACTCCTTGGGTTCCTGTTTGATGACATCGAGCTTCATTCGAATGTCATCAGTGTCCACATGGCCATACTTCTGCAAAATCAGTGTTCTCATCTCAAGCCAGTCGGCCGACGCCAGCTGCAGCCTTCGGAACCACTCCCGGGCTCTGCCTTTCAAATTGAGCTTGGCAATCTTGAAAAGTTTGTCCGCGTTGAGGTCGCGCACCTCTGCCGCCATATTGAGCCGTTCAGCCCAATCGTTAACATCTTCATGATCGTGCCCCCAGAACAATTCGTCCATGCCCTGTGGACTAGTCATCCTGAAGATGCGTAATTAGGACAGAGAAAATAACAAAACTGCTTACAGACACAAAGCCCTTTAGACAAAATGTATGAACTCAACAACTGCTCATTGTTGCAGTTCAATTTAGATTACAAAAACATAGACGTTGGACTACACACTGAACTCTGATTGAGCTCCTTCATGCACAGGTCTCAGAGGTTCAAAGTTTGATGGGAGGGTAGAGAAACGTTGCTCATCCGTCGACTATTGTTGAAATCGCCATTGTCCTTCTTGTCCTAACCACACCCTCCAACTAATCAGGCGGGATCTGGATCCACTATGCTCCACCCGAAGCAGGCGATCTCCCTCCTAAAACAAGTCTTTTACTCCATGTATGTACAACCTCACAAAATGGTTCGGCAACACTTCCGATCTAGGAATCCATATGTCCCCCAGCCTTGGGACACTGCATTGCTTTTCTGCAAGGTCAGGAGCGACCCTACGCAAGGTAGGAGGTGAAGTAGAAGCTGTCTTGAAGTTCCGAAGTACATGCCCACCCCCTTGCTCCATCTGTCACTCTCACCCAGACCTGTGCACTGGTGTAGAATCCACTGTGGGATACTTCCACAGCGATGTCCCCTACTCGAGCTTGGTCAGGATTTATACCTACAACTCTAATTATACCAAAACCCAGAAATCGTAAGATCACTGCTCTCCTTTGTGGCCCATTCTGAATGGTCCCGAAATCGAACCTACGAACCAAGTTCAGTTCATGATTTTCCTGTGTTATGAGCTCTACAGGAATCTCTTTTCCACTAGACGAAGACATTATTCTCACGTCTCATATTACCTCGATCGTTATCAGCTCTATACTGGTCACAACTATGTAACCGGCTCTGATACCAAAAGAAGAGGGTCCTACGAAAACAGACAGCGCATACACTATCTGATGTGAACCCTGGCGTCCATGTTTCACAGATCGATCTCACACCTACTGACAGTTCAACATCTCCAAGACTCAAACTGGCTTCTTGCTTTCCCTGATTCCTTAACGATTCAAACATTGACAAACACAATGATGCAGCAATTCAACAACACACACTTCCGATCATGCATCTCTACACTGATGCAATTCCAAAGAAATTCTTCATTCTTATTCACAGAATATGTACATCCTCGAAAGCTCAAGCAATTCTTGCCATTAGAAGTTCACACACAGAAAGAAGAGGGTCCGATGGTGCTTCAATATGTTGTCTTTATTCTCCTTAATTCCTCTTGTCTACTTCTGCAACAGGAGCTTAACTATACATCAGACGCAGCGGAAAATCTCAAGCATAGCTAAGCTCTTCTCTACAGAACTCCTAGTTCCTCTGTCCTGCCTCCCAACTATCTGTTACGCATCTCCCCAAAAATTGTCCTCGCAAAAACAGCCTTTCGTTGGCTTCTTCCAGAAGCTTTTCAAATTCTCCAGTGCCGCCTCCCTCACACTCCAAACCGCCATTCAAGCTCCATACCCATTCAGTGCAGTCGTCATGCAAATTCCTCAATACAACTCCTCTCCCCAGTCCAGCAAAGCTCCCCATGCAAAAGCAGCCGTCATAGAAACCAACGGCTTAATTAACAAACGACCTAACTTCCCTCATCAGTGACGTCCAGGAGTCTGACATAACCTAATTTCGGGTTACAATACATCACCTTTTTGAAAAAAAATGGTTCACCTTTAGTGTGTTTTCACCTGTTTGGTCCATAGTTGGATTATTGGGAAAACATGTTTGAGTTATCAAAACCTTTGCAAAATCAAAGTTCAACCCTCTTGGAAATTTTTTGGCCTACAAACAATTAGAGATCTAATCACGTGCAAGGTGCCATTCCCACCATTGTTGATGTTGATCATGAAGACCTAGTTACATCGCTCCATATTGTGGCCTAAAAACATGTAACCATCATTGAAAATAACTATTTACATTCTGTTTTGAGACTTGGGCATTGGATATTTTGTTTTGGTGAGGCTTGCAAATCTGAAATTATATCCTATGTGGATGGAAAGGGTGGAAAGTGATGTTGTGAAGGATGAATAGTTTGATAATTTTAGACATGTTCATATTCAATCATGGATGCCAACGAAAAAAAGGGCAAGAAATGATGTAGCATTGTATCAAGATTGTTGGATGAACAAATGGAAGTGCAATTTGGTAGATCCAAAATAATGGGTTAACATCTATTCTATTTTCATTTCCTATTAGAAGCAATGTCATAATCAATTTAACATTATAATGATTAGTGCTAATCATGTAACCAAGGCCAAACAAAACCTTGATGTAGTTAATGAGATTATTGGTGTGTAATTATTATTTTGAGTACTACTCATTCATTCTTTAAATGCAATTTGGTTGTTGTTCAACGAATGAATTTTTTTTTTGTTGTTATTAAAAAAAATTATGTTTATTTTTAATATGTTTATGTTTATTTTGTCATATTAATATGGGCCTATGCCATGTGATAGTAATCCAACTTTTAGGCTTTCATAATTTTATTTTATTTCGTATATAATGATGACTTGGTGCCCACTAGCTTTTTAGTCCTCTTATTTTACTAAGTCCAAATTGTGTCATGTGTTTATATTTTGATAAATTGAAGCTTTTACAAGTTGTACCAATTGCTCACTTGATACTCGCATGAGATGTATAAAAATTATTTTGAAATGTCAAGATTTAAAAGTAACAAGCTTTAAGTTTTAGTCCTCCTTTTTTACTAAATTCAAATTGTGTTATCTATTAATGTTTTGATAGATTGAAGCTTTTACAAGTTGTACTAAGTGGTAACCAAGTACCCACATGGAATGTATAAAAATTGTTTTGAAATGTCAAGATTAAAAGATAGCAAGTTTTTGGTCATTAATTGTGTATTTGATTTCTTATTGCACATGAATATTTATTTTAAACCAAGATTGTATACTGTTAATATTTTTCATTATATATATGATTATATTCTGATTGGCATAAACATATACACTTCAAGTCCTCAAACTTACCCAAATATAACACTCAATATTATGAACAAATATAAAAAAGACAATAAGTTTACGAGTTTTCTTCAAAATTGTTTGAATTTGATGACCACCACTAGGTGGACCTCCTTGCATTCACCATGTTAAGTCCAAAATTAATATTTTAGTTCAAAAATAATTAATTACACATTCGTAGCCATAGATGGTGTTGGTACATCTATGTTGGTATTTGTGTTAAACCCCCAATGCAAATATAGCAAGAGAAAGATAGAGATATAAATGAAGTAACTTTGTATGGTCTATGAAGTTTTTCTCTTCATATAAGAGATCTAGCAAATGTCAAAAAAAAACAATTAACCATGCATAGAAATATGGAAGGTGTTTTTGCTGACCTTGTAGTTTCTCTTTGTGCAAAAGAAATTCCATGCACATTTGGTGGAATGCTTATGGATTAGAAGACTTTATAACCTGTGATTTAGCAAAGAATTGCATTTAAAATGTTAAGTCAAGTGATTATGGCTGCTTTAATGATGAAATGAATTAGAGTCCATTTGACTTCATCCTCGACTAGCCGTGAATAGAAAAAGGCCAAGATTTACTATGAAATATAAAGCAAGTGTTAGAAATCATAGAAAAGGGGCAATAAATCAAATTTCAAAGGATTTGAGGTCCTATATGAGTCATGACTTGTAGTTCAACCTCATGCACTCGCAGCAAGAGCTGCAGCAGCTGATTGATGCAGAGCTGGATCTGAACTACAAGTCTAACTCAACTACTCCTCCTCACAGATTGTGGTTTTTTCCACAAGTTGTTTGAATTTGACAACATTGTTGTGAGGATTATATTATTGTGGAACAAAGAAATTCTGAACCTGCAGGAGTCTAGATGTTCACAGATGCTCGTGCAGGAATCCTAAGAGCTAGATCATGGTTTTTGTTCAAAGTGGAACGCTGCGGAGAAGAGTGAGTTCCATGTTGAATCCTGGGCCTAGACCCAGCAAGAATCCAAACTCGCTTCCCATTCCCGTAGTGGACGCGCCCAAGCGAATGGAGCGTTGCCGCATCTCGTCCAACACGAACAAGCAAGTGGGGCTAGATATGTTGCCGAAATTCTCCAGTATGTCCCAACTTGGCTGCAGCTTCTCCTTCTCCACGCCCATCGTCTCTGCGACCACTTCCAGAATCTTGTACGCTCCCGGATGCACTACCCAAAACATGTCTCTGTTATCCGGGTTCCCCACTAGCTTCTTGCCTTCGGATGTGAGCTCTCCCAAGTGCTTAGCGATCAGAATGGGCACTGTGTCTTTCTCCAGTTGTTGGAACAAACCCGCCTCCGTGATCCTTCCTTTAAGCGCGTGCTCGCTGTCTGGGACTGCCATCTGCGTGGACCAGTACATCTCGTAGATGGGTCGTTCCACTTCTGGTACTGGGTCGGCGCCTATGACGAGAGCAGCTGCTCCGTCTCCTAATGTCACGTGTGCGAGAAATCCGTCCACCTTGTAGAGTGTGTCTTGGTTGGGGGCGCGAAAGTTCATGACCGTGTTGGCTTCTGCGACCACGGCGAGTACGCGAGCACCCTTGGCGCTCTCGGCGAGATTCCTGGCGATCCGCAGGACGGCGCCTCCTCCCCAGCAGCCTGTCTGGTACAAGCATACCCTTTGTACAGTCGGGTGCAGTCCCAGCATCCTGGCGATCTTAAGGTCGGCTCCAGGCATGGAAGTATTAGAGGTCGTTGCGAAGACCATATGTGTGATGTCGCTGAGTGGGTGGCCCCATTCCTTGACAGCCTTGACTGCGGCCTCGTAGGCGATCTCGGGAACAACTTTGTTCACAATCTCATTGCGTGTCGTCAAACTGTCGTCCCAGTAGGTGAGAAGCTCCGGATGAGCCTTGAAGAGTTCTGGAGTTAGAAAGGTGTGGCGTTTCTTAATGCATGAATTATCACCTGAAAGAAAGGAATCAATGTAACCCAATTCAGAATTCGTTTTGAAGCTATAGATCCCACATTATGTATTTTTGCAAAAGCGTGGAATGATCATGGTTGAATTCTGCGTGCTAATTTTAAGAATCAATCTGCAAGAAACTCTAGAAATATTCATGCCCAGAGCTGCTAAGTCTCAGTCTCCATTATTTGGTTTCTACTAAACTCACACATGCGTTTGAACTTGGCCTTGAGAACGACATCGTCGGCAACATTGCAAAGCTCGAACAGCTTGTTATGGTACGTATCCTGCTGGATGACAGTGGGAGGGAAGGCGGTGGCAATAGCCAAGACGCATGCAGGTCCTTCTGGTAGTGGCACCACTCTACCAATTGGCTGTTGCACTACAGCAGCAACATGTTGCTGATCAACACCAGTAACAATCCCATTGAAACTATCTGCAGATGGGGGGTCCATTCTCCACTCTTCTTCTTTTTTTTTAAAAACTCGAAAACGCCAAAACAAACAAACACACCAGCTCCCTAAGAGAGAAATCAAACAGACTCAAAACAAGCTACAAATCTTTCAAGCCAAATAGAACTCAAACTTTCAAGCTGCCTGCAGTGACTCTCAAGCTTAATTTGTGTTTGTCTCTCGAAGCTCAATGCAGTAGATCTAAGAATTCTTTGACATGAAAAAACTTTGTGAAATTGGGAAAAAAAAAGCAACAGCTGCAGGTTGGAGAAACAAGCAAGCCTAGGAATGGGTATTATGAAATTGAGAAGAATTGCAGGAGCTTGAAGAAATAAGCGAATGGGTATTGCTTATATTTGGGTACAGAGATCAGGGATTCCTAAATCGCCAAAGACTTGCTCTCAATTTCGTGCTATAAAATTGGTAGCTGACTTTTTTCTATTATTAATTCTATGGTGGCTGACTCTTATCAGGCTCCCTAGTCAGTGAGTCAGTCAGCCTAGTGAGCGTCCATGCGACTTTTCTTTTTCTGCCCCCAGCGTTTCTTTTGTTGGCCCTAGCTTACTTGTCATATCGAAAACACCCAGGCTACAGGACCATAGGCATTCTCATTTGGTCCCACATTTTGAGGAATGTTCAATAAATGTTAGAGTTTATCCTCAAAACCAGGGCTCCTGGGTCCCAGCAAATCTGGCGCTGCTGGGTCCCAGTTTCCAGGGAGGAAATAAGAAGTCAAGATGAAAACATTCATTCCACAGGGAAATCCTGAAAACATTTCACAGGGGAAAAACACAGGATCAAATGATCTTCACGTAAATCGGTAAAATTGGTCCTCAGGGGAGTTTCATCCAACCTCCCAATTTGAACTTTTTGGAATCACTTTAGTTCTTTGACTGTTGCTCATATTTTTCATTAAATCAAGCCTCTTCAGAATCAGATCCCACAAATGTTCCGGACTGATACCTAGTTTGATGAAACAGTACCCAAATTCGCTCACTTTATGGATACACTCAAGTTATGGAATGACAGAGACAGAAGGGGTGCAACTATCCTTCCAACTACAGCCCAAATGCAGCATGACTTTGCGGCTAACTCTAAGCTCCACCCACAGACCTGAATTTACCTGTACAGGTAGTATATTTTGGATGAAGTATAGTTATCGAATAGTGTGAAACTGAGTTGGGCCAGTACACAGGGCCCACTCCTTCACACTGCCCTCCGGACTTGCCACTAAAAAGTCCTTGACTGATTTTGATTGGCCAGTCATAATGATTCGCTCAGGTGGTGACATTTAAATAGTCTCTCACTATTATTCTGTGCACGTTTTCATGTTTATAGATGGGGGTGGGAGAATAATTCAATACTGTATCTTGAAGTGGGAAACTCCAATAAGTAGTAAAAGGGTGTTGGTGGAGATTTGCTGAGTTCATGGAACATGTCTTAGTTTGACTGTTGCTTATGTGAAGTAAGTTTGGCATCTTATGATAGTACTCCTGAAAATGGAAAACCCTGTAAATAAAAATCAAGGACAGGAATCCATCCATCAAAAGTACAAGGCAAATGAGAACGCAAGTAGACACAACTCAAAGAAAAAACAAAAAGCAACAATCAACAAAAAAAAAATCAGGTAAAGACTCTATGCAAAGAGGACTCATGGCTGAAAAGGGTTGAAGAGCTCTCTCATGCTTGGTTGACAAACTTTGTATATTTCATATTCTTCTCTTCTCTTTCTCTTCATGTTTTGGGTTCTTTCCTTGACTCCTTCTGGGTCAATTGGAGGAGGCATGGGATGGTGGCTGCTCGTGCGCTGAAACCCATTTTCTCACCTGTTATCCATTTTTTGTTGGGTCTGTACAGAGTCCTTGAGTGAACTGGCAGTGCACTGGCACCATGATCAAAACCCTAAACTTGTTTGCGTTTCTTACAAGCATTATGAATATACCTTTCTCAGACTAAAACAAGGTCTCTAAGTCCAATTTCGCCATTTCCAGGGTCAAATATTTTCTCTAAGAGACCTCACTCAAGAAGATGACAGTGCAGTTGCTGGCCTTGCCCAGAGGCTTAAATGTGCTCCCAAAGAGAGACTTTGCACTATATACAATTCTCATGAATTATTTTGTATCAACTTGGAACCAATGTAGAATTTTGGCTTGAAGTCATTACTCTCTAGACTGCAATTTTTTTTATCGAATCCATTTTGCATTCAAAATATGAAATCACCTAACCTAGTCTTTGCAAAATTATCAACCAAGGGTATGGATAAAGGTAAATGATCAACATTTATCCTATTTGTGAGGAAGGGTAAAAATAAATATTTACACAAGTATGACACATTTCAAAGTGAAAAAAGACAACTACTTGGGGAATTGGCATTGCAAACATGAGTTCATGAAATCCTATCAACAGAATTATAATCATATCAAATCATTGTTCAAATCATTTTTATAATGACAAATGTTGTAAATTTTTCTGAAGATGTTGCAAGAGCATATGGTAAGAGTTTTTCCAAACTAATCAATGCAATGAATAAAGTAATATTTCAAAAGAAAATGTATTCAACAATTAGTCAATATAATTTGAACAAACCCATTAGAACCAAACAAATTGCAAAATATGAAAATGGATATATATTATACAATGATTTTGGCATAGAACATTTATACCCTTTTCAAAAGATTTACCTTCCATCAAGAAATTATATGTTTGTCATGTTATATGCCCACATGTATATTAAGGTAATAAATTTGTGCATCCAACATTGGTCATGACTATCCTCTAGTGGATATGGCTTCATGTGGTTCATTTCATATGTATGTAGTGTTGTAATTCAAATTATTATTATAATACCAATTCAAAAAATAACACAAAAAGGTGCAATTACTTGTGCCTTTTCATGTTATTTTTTGAATTATGTGAATTTTTTTTGAGATTGACATAAATAATGATGAACTATTGGAAACCACATGGGAACATGTGATGAAAATAAAAAGGGAGGAGGGGGATTGGACATTATTAAATTGATAAATATTGATCTCTTTTACCATTATTCTTACCTCTTTCTCACATTTTCAGTGCAATTTTAATTAAAATTTAAATATTTATTTAACTATTAGAGTACACTCTATAAATCCAAATTTTTTTCCTGAGCCATGGGGTTCTAGATAGATTTTGCGTGAAATCCTTGTCAAATGTCAAGATTGTTATATGCATGTAACATATATATAATAGTTGAAGGTCAAAGATCAAATTTTCAAAGACTTGCCTTCATCTCATATGCACCACAATTGATTTTCAAGAACCTAGAAAACCTAGATCTAAGCGGTTTTTTAATTTCAAGAGCAGCTAGAAAGGGAAAGTTTTTAATTTTTAAAAAAAAAAAAAACCTAGTAGATTAGTTTTTTTTTTTCAAAAGTCAAATATGCACCCAACATCACACCAGACTCCCATTAATTAATTGAAATAAGACCAAACTCCCATTTGTCATGTGTGTGAATATTTGTTGAAGAACCTAAACACATACCAAGCTTCGCAAACAATGAAATTTGCACCCCTACCTCATATGGGGGAAAGCATGGAACAATATACATTAAAAATGATTTTTATTTTATTTTATCACATATCATGCATATAAGAACATGAAATTGATATCAAAATGTGTATTTCAAATGTGTGGAAATAGGATAACAAAAAAAGATGTAGATTTATATTAACTTCATGAAAATTTATTTGAATTTTTTTATAAAAATGAACCTAATAAATAAATAAATAATAGAATCCAAAAAATATGAAAAATATCAATTTGGTCATACTTTAACACAGAATAATCAATTAAATATGCATATATTTAATTAGAATATTGAAATGATTATATTTTTGAGGTATGAATCAAAATTTTATTTTATTTTTTATTTGTTAAAACTTATTTTATCTATATTTTGTAAAAGTTTACACTACAAAAACAACTTGTATTTTGAATTTTTTATTTTAAAGTTATTCTTACAATGAAAAATTTGAAAATTAAGGCATAATAGTAGATTTTTTTTTATTTGAACTTTTTTTTAATTAGATAATTTTTAAAATTTTAATATACTAATTTTATGATGAGTTTTGTTTCTATTTTCAATCTACTTGTATCCAACTTTGACAAGGGGTAGATGCAAGTTAGGGTGGCTCAAAAGTGACAAGAGTCTTAATCTCAAATGTCCATATTTTAACATTAAAATGGAAAAAACAATTAAAAATCAATTTTGAGTGGGCCTTATGTGGTGATTAATCAACTAATGAAGTCCATATGAAAGGCTACCCATTTAAGCAATTCTTTGACATACATGTTAGGGGAGGAAGAATATCAATCCAACAAAAAATGACGAAGATAGGGATTTAGAAAAATAAAGTCCAAATTTGGTCATTCAAAAGTTCATAGTTATTTGTTAATTAATTTATTTTTTGTAATTTTTTTCAATCCATATTTTTTTTTCCATCATGTATTATATATTGAGTACTTATAAAAAATATTAAGATAAAAATTATAACAAAAAATGCATTTGAATGTTAATGCAAAATTTATAATGTAATCCATATGCTCATTTTAAAAGTCCATTACTATATGATTGGTGTATGTTTGTTGAATTTCACCCTTAATAAATATTTTTATTCAAGTTGGCAATCTTAATTCATAAATATTTTTGTCAAATTGATGATTTTACAATGCGTTTATGGCATTTGAATAGTATACACTTTGCAGAAAGTCCAAAAAGGGACAAAAAATGAGCCACCTTAATTTACAAAGTCCTCAAGGTAAATTGGTTGTATATTTTACTACATTTACACCCCTACTCAATTCAAGTTTTCAAAAGCCTAGACTTAAAAGGTTCTTTTTAAATCTATTTCTTCTTAAAATTTAAAATTGACTGCTATCTCCAAAATCAAATACCTAGCCCCACACTATTCACAATTAACATTAGCAAGTTGCTTGGTTTACAATGTTAAACCTAAAAGGTTCAAATTCAAATTCTTGTGACCTAAACCAAACCATCACCACTTTTGTGGAAATGATACAAAAACCAAACTATGAAACTAATCTTTTGACCAAAATCTTGAACAAAATTTTACATTTGTTATAGTAGTTTCACCCATACCATCATTTCAACCTCTAGCATGTTTATTAAATTGGGTCAAAACACACTAAGGTGTAACACTTTTAAGCACATGTGAAAGTCCATAATTGCTTAAATTAACACTGCAAAGGTGGTGTGAAGGTAGCCACCTTGAATCATACAAGTCATTTTACAAGTTATCATTCGAGATTTATCATAAAAAACATTTCAACCCTAGTTTATTTTATGGAGAACTTAAATTTGAAAAATGAACTTCTAAAATATTACTTTTGTTAAATAAAAGACTTAATAAAAAAAAACCATAATTGAAGGTACATAGAAAATTTTGATCATCAAAATCCTTCCAAAATGTCCTCCTTGGTATAATGTTATCACATCATATTACCATTAAATCCTTTACTCATGAAAAAACATTGTAAAAAGTGCATGGAGTCCATATTCATTGATTATGAACCATTACAAATTTTTGGGTACTCCTTTGAAAGTTCATTATGTTATGGATATTCAAAAACTGTCAATGAAATCCATACAATGTGATTATATTATATATAACATTGTAGTGTTAAATCTTTTTTCATCTTAATCAATTATATTTAATCATATGGCCAATTACAAATTTCAAAATTTTGCAAAAATTGCCTTGTGACAACATTTTATGGATAATGTAATGTGCTTTCACCTGATTTATCATACTAAAGCTATTCATAAAGTTCTCCCTAGTCCCACACCCTATCCTATCCCCTTTTTCAATTTCATCTCTTGTTTTCGTTATTCATAAAGCCCCAATATCTAGGGATGAAACTATGAAATTAAAGATCAAAGATGAAAATAAAAGATGTTTGAATTTTTTTTGGTGGCACATTTGAAAAACTTCTTTGAAAAAAAAAATTGACACTTTTTATGAAGGTTTATTTTTCGGTTTCATTGCTTCTTATGATAGTGATGCTTTTTTAGATTAGATTCAACTTTGTTAAATTATTCAACCCAAGCACATGGAAAAGATAACAGGTTGTAAACCTTTTCAAGCTTTTGCCTTGTGTCTAGAAATTCCTTATCAAACATTATGTACTTTAAGGATCTCCTTGTCCAAGTGTTGGTACATCTTCAATTCTTCCTTCTTTTCATCGAGCTCCTTCAATCTCTTTTCTATATATTGGACCACTTCAATGATATATTTTCTTTTATTTTCTATCGACTATAATTGTAGTGACATCAACAAGGCACACAACTTGATAACAAAATCCCAACATGAGCTAAAATCAATGGGGAGACATTTCAATTAGGCTTTTAAGAATAATATTGAATGAAACTTGGTTGAAATAATAATGCAGATCAAAATTTGAAAGACTTAGGTTTTATATTTTTAGCTTGCCTATGTTTACCATGAGTTTTAAACTCTTCTTCTTGTACCCGTCATAAATATGAGTATCACCAATTGCCTTGAGCAAATCAAGCTAGTCATGATCCTTCATCATTGTCAATGAAAAAAATCTACAATCATCAACCACAAGAAGTATCAAAATCTATGTATGTCAACATCATCTTGTTTCTGCAAGGAATAAGATGCAACTAACAATGGATACTTGAAAGTTTAACAAAACATATATAAATATTATTTGTGAACAAGGGAAAAAGATGTGATGAAAGTGATGAAAGAACAAACCTTCCACTGCTGCACAATGTAATAAAGATTTGAGCAAGGAAACCCTCCACTCTCCAACAAATTCATTATTTCTATCTGCTTGCATCATGACATAATTACCCAATTCTAAAGAGATCAGGAGCATCATAGACGCTACATTCATGTACAAAGAAGTTGTGATTGCAACATTCAAAAAACATGAATTTGTGCACATGTGTAATAAATAGAATTGTTCTCTAGAAAAAATGCAGAGATCTTGAAACAAGGTTTCTCCATCAAGTTGCCATTCAAAAGTTCAATCCTTGGAACTTTACAATTTGCTAAGATTTATATCAAGTGAAACATAAATCATCCTTCTTTGTGCCAATTATCCATTGTAGTTGTACTTCCTTTCTATCAACTTGACTCACATTTTCCATCAATTTAGTTTCTAGCAAATGATTATAAGGTTCATTTTAGCAAAAAAGGACATTTTACAAAATTAATTTCTACTTGAACTTGCCCATCATGAACCCATTAGGATGATTTGTCATCATCATTACAGTAGGCAATTGAGTGGTTTTGAGTTTAATCTATGTTTTTATTAAATGCTTGTAAAAGGATGGAATGGCTTGTAAGAATAATTCACAGGAATTTGATTATCACTATTGTCAAACATAATTTCCACATGTGCAAAGAAAATTTGATGTCCTCCCCACTCTTATAAAAGAAATGGTAGTATATATGAAACATATTGGACCATTTAATGCCTTCTAAGAAAATCAAGTGAATTAAAAAAAGATGCATAGTGTTGAATAGAAACAAGAAAGTAAGAGGCAAAATAAGTTAGTTAATTTATGCGAAGCAATGTTTGTCTATCTTCAACTCATAAGTTATGTAATAGATCACCCAGAACAGACTTGATGACTGCATTAAAAAATCCACACAATTTATCAGTAGAAAAAGAACTGGACATGTTATAGAGATATCACAAGATGGAAGGAAGAGAGAATGAAGCTTCTTGTAAGAAGAAGAATAATAATAAATTTTGCCAATAATGCGTCAGCCAATGAAATAAAAGAATCCAACAAGTTTGATCTCTTTCCATGAGCTATATTACTCTCTTATTTTTCTACACTTTCACACACCTCTTTAATTGCAAAGAAGAAAGTTTGCACAAAAGAAAATTTGTGTAGAAGGAAGCGTGTTGGCCCTCCATGGTCAAACCACAAAAAAATGAAATAGGGGATGAAATTAGTCTTTGCACCAATTTTGGTTGCAAAAACTAGTTTTGCCCCATGTTATTTGCATTTGTAAGGTTTTTGCATTCAATTATGGGTTTGATCCCTTGTTTAGCTTAAATTGGTTGTTCCCATCCTCTAAGTGGAGGACTTTACAGATAAGTACTTTATGTATTAATTCTTTCCCAATCCCCACTAATAAACATTGATAAATGGAACAGTATAAGATGAGAGAAAATTTTAATGCAATCACATGGGTCAATTATTATCATCAATAAATCAAGATTAATCATTTCTTCAATCTTAACAAAATTTGTCTAATGAATAAGGAATCAGGAATATTTTTTTATTTAAAATTACAAAAATGTGGGAAAATCAGAAAAACATGGTTTTTAAAATTGGAGGACCAAGTTCAAACCTTACCCCTTCCCCCCCAAAAAAAGGTGTCACAAGTTAAAACCACAACCAAAGGTTTTCTTCAAAAGGAAGAATGGGCCAACAATGGTGATTACCCATGATCCAGACCATTTGGCCTAGTGCAATATTGTCATTTAACCTAATTACCAAACAAAGTCATCAACCTAAATTTGCACATGGCTTGTGACATTCTGAGTGTGATAAGGCAACATGATGTGTCAAGGACATGATTTGAAAATGGAAGGCTGAATTGGACAAAAATCGAGCATGACAACATACATAGCAACTCTTGTTCGTATGAAATGTCAATAAATTCCAGTTTGGTTTCAAGTCACAATTGGGGTTGTGGTCATGTTATGCTATTTGCCCACATACTCAGTACTTTAAGTGTTTGAAATGAGGATATTGTTTCATGGCAAGTGGCCAGACACAAAGTTCCCTTGTTTGCCAAAACTAAAAGGTAATATGGCTAGGTATAAACTTTTTAATCATAAAAGTAGCATTATGGATTCTGGCACCCTCTACTCATTTTCACTTCTAAATTTGGAGTTGAAGAAACATCTTTTGTATTATGAAACATGCTGGTAATGTGCACTTGAGGAATTTGAGTGAGCCTGATAGGGTCGTGGGTGAGCCAAAGTTTTTTGGATGGGCCCAATGGCTTGTACCCAACACATGTCACAACATAAATGTTTTATTGATTTGCACAACAGGCAAGCAGATTTTGTGTAAGGTAAGGCCCTAGGGTAAGAGCATTCCTAAAAGAAGGGTTTTGTCAAGGGGCAAGTTGAACTCAGCCCTTATTTCGGGAATGCCTTCACTCGTGTTCCTTACCTAAGGAAAAGCCTCTATGAATTGTCCATATGAAAAAAAGAAATGAGCCTCTTGAAATGAGCCTCTTAAAAATGAAATATATGCCTTTGCATTTCAAGGAGACATTATTATCATTGATGAAATACCCTGCCGTACAACTACAAAATCAAAGCAAGGGCTTTACAAACAATGGTTGGGTCCAGTAGACCCAAGAAGACCTGTCCACTATGCCTAAAAGGAGGCAGAAAAAGCCAATTGATTTAGTATGGTTTGTTGGATTATGGTTTTATATCATTTCACCTTAATTGTACTCGTGTAAGGGTCGCAGCATCAGGCCCAATTCACGTGGAGGAAACATCCTTGTCCCAATTTGTGCAAGTATAAATTGAAGACTCAACTACAGTGGGTGCAATACATTTGCTGTACATTTTAGTTTAAAGCAAATTAGCACCTTCATGACCAACCTAAGAAAAATAGTTTTCCTCCTATGGGTTCCTTTTCCCTCCTTCTGTGGGCGGCATGCAGAAAAAGGCCTGTAAAGTTTTGCTGACATTGAAAAACATGAGAAAAGAGCATGTTTCCTACTAGGAAAAAGCCATTGAAAACCCTGTTTTCTTATTAGGAAAGAGCATTGAAAACTATCAATTGGCTTCAGACCACAACATATTGGCTTTCTTTTGTCAAAATATTGGTCCCCCCCCCCCACCCCGACCCCCATAAAGACTTGTACCACTGGAGACTTTGAACCCACTTGGACTATACCCATAGTTCTAGGATACATAGTATATATATATAAGTAGAGCAATTCATACTAGGAAACTTGAAATGCTGGTCGTTATCCCCCACATGTTCTGCATTTCCTTATATGGGGGAAAAAAGTATTAAAAAATTGTATAAGAATTTCTTCATCAATTTCAGTTTGAATAGAACCCAAATATACTCTTAACATTTTGCTACCATCAAATTTGCTCATGGCCAAATGATTGTTTATTATCTGATTAAGATGCCAATTTATTTCTGTCACATGAGTGGCAATGTTTTTTAAGGAATTTTTGTTTGCAGCAAAGTGGCAATTGACCATAACAAGATGTAAAAACAACCCTGATGATCATCACCCATGGAGAGATCAGGATTCAAGAAGTGGATATAGGGTTTAGGGTTTAACCCTAAACCATATACCCTAACTTGAGCATTCACAAGTTTAGTATTCTCACAGCTGATTAATCCATTTATAGGAAAATGTTAAATTTCCTTTACAAAGGTCTGATGTATTTCCGAAAACAATCGACCTGGCATTCTTGCGGAACAAAGAAATGGAAACATCTTTAGGAGTGCATATGTCTTGTCGACAATGTTAATTCATTAGTGAAAAAACTTCTACAATGTCATGGATCGTTTCTAAGAGAAACTGCCCAAGGAAATAAAACAAATATGAATATTTGTTTTTATTCATATTTACATTTTATTTTTTCATGTAAAACAAATTGTCCCTATTCTTGCGCATGGATTGGAACGCTTCGGAGAAGAGTGAGTTCCAGGTTGAATCCTGGGCCTAGACCCAGCAAGAATCCAAACTCGCTTCCCATTCCCGTAGTGGACGCGCCCAAGCGAATGGAGCGTTGCCGCATCTCGTCCAACACGTACAAGCAAGTGGGGCTAGACATGTTGCCGAAATTCTCCAGTATGTCCCAACTCGGCTGCAGCTTCTCCTTCTCCACGCCCACCGTCTCTGCGACCACTTCCAGAATCTTGTACGCTCCCGGATGCACTACCCAAAACATGTCTCTGTTATCCGGGTTCCCCACTAGCTTCTTGCCTTCGGATGTGAGCTCTCCCAAATGTTTAGCAATCAGTTTGGGCACTGTGTCTTTCTCCAGTTGCTGGAACAAACCCGCCTCCGTGATCCTTCCTTTAAGCGCGTGCTCGCTGTCTGGGACTGCCATCTGCGTGGACCAGTACATCTCGTAGATGGGTCGTTCCAGTTCTGGTAGTGGGTCGGCGCCTATGACGAGAGCAGCTGCTCCGTCTCCCAATGTCACGTGCGATTGAAAGCCGTCCACCTTGTAGAGTGTGTCTTGGTTCGGGGCGCGGAAGTTCATGACCGTGTTGGCTTCTGCGACCACGACGAGTACGCGAGCACCCTTGGCGCTTTCGGCGAGATTCCTGGCGATCCGCAGGACGGCGCCTCCTCCCCAGCAGCCTGTCTGGTACAAGCATACTCTTTGTACAGTCGGGTGCAGGCCCAGCATCCTGGCGATCTTGAGGTCGGCTCCAGGGATGGAAGTATTAGAGGTCGTTGCGAAGACCATATGTGTGATCTCGTTGCGGGACTGTCCCCACTCTTGGATAGCCTTGACTGCAGCCTCGTAGCTGATCTCGGGAATAACTTTGTTCGAAATTTCATTGCGTGTCGTCAAACTGTCGTCCCAGTAAGTGAGAAGCTCCGGATGAGCCTTGAAGATTTCTGGAGTTAGAAAGGTGTGGCGTTTCTTGATGCATGAGAAATCACCTGAAGGAAGGAACCAAGGAACATCACCCAATTCAGAACCTGAAATTGGACATCACACATTTTGCAGGTTGGCAGAAGCCTCGACTGATCAAGCGCGCGCATTCTACCTGCTAATTCTATAAGAACCAGTCAAGAACTGCTAAAGATCTTATGTCTTGGGAAGTCTCGTATTCGCCTCACATATTTGTTTTCGAGTATACACTTACACATGCGTTTGAACTTGGCCTTGAGCACGACATCGTCACCAACATTGCAAAGCTCGAACAACTTGTCATGGTAGGTATCCTGCTGGATGACGGTGGGAGGGTACGCGGTAGCGATAGCCAAGACGCATGCAGGTCCTTCTGGACGTGGCACCAGTAGACCAATTGGTTGCTGCTGCACTGGAGCACCTCGCTGCTCATAAATCCCATTGTTGTCAGCAGATGGCGGCGCCATTGTATATAGATCTGCAAACCCAAAAAACGAAACTCTTCACAAAAGTCCCAAAAAATCCACAACAAGCTCTTCCGAACTTGAGAAACCTGGATGCAGTGCAATGTTATAAATTTAGATGATCAGAAAAATTGAGGAAATGTAGCTTGCAGATCTTACACAAATCTTCACAAGTCTAACTAGTGATCAATTGTGAAGCTTGAAGAAACATTGCAGGCAATGGGTATACTTATATTGGGTATGCAACGGAAGAAGATCATCAGTCACTGTTGTAGATCACAAGACTTGCTCAAGATTCGGCAAGTCAGTGAAGGTCTGACCCTTTTTTCCCAGCTTGTACTGCGAGACTGACTCTTAGCTGACTGACTTCCCGCCGGGTCAGCCTCTCTCTCCTAGACCTTGAGCTGACTTCCTGCTTTTGCAAGTCCTCTCTGTTTCTTCTCGGAAGGAAACTGTAACCCTAAATTGTGCGCCACAAGAATAAGTGGTTTTTTTTTTTTTTTTTTTGATTTTGTTTTTTGGGTAAAATCGCTTTGTTTACAATTAAGGTTTTTCCAAATTTTTGTTTAAAAATAAATATTAAAATAAATTT
>Ga0116231_10003492_pt1 | contig 32647 bp, 21 predicted proteins | sample S1TSphgellanicum_2_FD_89695 | JGI IMG/M metagenome (GOLD analysis project Ga0116231, IMG submission 89695) | Host-associated microbial communities from peat moss isolated from Minnesota, USA - S1T2_Fd - Sphagnum magellanicum MG | ecosystem: Host-associated > Plants > Peat moss > Unclassified... | reverse complement strand
ATTGGTTGTTATTCTATTAATGGCTATTGGTTGTTATTCTATTAATGGCTATTGGTTGTTATTCTATTAATGGCTATTGGTTGTTATTCTATTAATGGCTATTGGTTGTTATTCTATTAATGGTTATTATATTAATGACTATTGGTGGTTATTCCATTGTAGGCCATTGGTGGCTATTGATGGCTATTATATTGATGATTATTAATGGTTATTAGTGGTTATTTTATTAATGGTTATTGGTGGTTATTGTATTATAAGTTATTATTGGTTATTATATGTTATATTACGACTATTGGTGATTATTTCATTATAAATTATTATTGGATATTTTATATTATAATATCATAGGCTTTTGGTAGTTATTATATTGTAGGGTAATTTAAATTATTTTTCATGGGTTATTATTTTTATTTTAAATTATTTTACTTTGGTCATTATATTATATTAAAAAATTATTTTAAATTATTATACTTAGGATAAAATAATTTATAATAACATAAAGTGGAATGACGTTGAATAATTTAAAGTATAATTTGAAATAACATATAATTTAAAATAAAATAACTTAAGGTTAGTTGAATAATTTAATTTATAATAGTTTATAATAACTTATAATAACATAAGGTATAAATTAGAATAACTAAAGTAGTTAAAAATAATATAAGGTATATCATAAAATAACATATATAAAATATTGTTAAAAATAAAAATAAAACTATTTATTCCAGTAAATTATAATAATGAATTATGTTAACTAGTAATGAAACATGATGTTTACATAATGATATTATAGTGAAATAATTTTCACCAGAGTGAAATCATTAAAATTCAATTAACTTATTTCATTTTTAAAGTCCCATAGTGATTTAGGTTAGTGAACTACACCCCACTTTTGTAGTAGTGATTCTTGGGTGTAATAAACATAAGGAACCAAAAAAATCGTTCAACATAATGTAAAATTTCACCTTATTTATTTTGACAATATTATTTGAATTACAAATTTATTTTAACATTCATGTTTATTTGCTAATGATCTTGCTCCTTCATGAAATTGAAGTCATTTCATGAGATTATGAGTGTCCTTTGATGTACATAAAGTACTAGAAAATTGTCCAATTATTTTTAAATTTTTGAATGTCTTTTCTACTTATTAAATGTTGATGATTGAAAATGCAAAAGGAATTGAAATTGGTAGAAAATTTAATTATTACACATATCAATGCATTGGGTTCCAACATGTTTTTTGCCCTTTAAATTATAAATTTTGATTATGTGTCTTTAACAAAAGTTGTTCATCTTAATGATGTGAAATGCATAGATAAATTTTATGGAGGATATAATGTCAATTAAATGGTTCTTTTCATTGATTTTCCAACATGTCCAAAAAAAATGTAAATGAAGTAAAATTCCCATAGTTTGTATAGATAAAAAGTGATTTTATGTGGTAAATTCTTCCAATTAAAGTAAAATCTAACATATAATTTTGCAATGTATATTTTTTGTTGGCAATGTATTCATTTGTTATCTGTATAAAAAGATCTTCTTGTATTCAAATTCAATTTCATGTAATTAATTGAAATTCATTAATGAATACATGTGGATAAACTACCAAAAGTTGGATGAAAAAAATTAAATTTTCATAATGAAATGTGTTGAATTTGACTAAACCCAATTGTGGGAAATCATTATGTTTTTGGCACCCTTGATTTAGTTTATCATGATTGGACCATCTTCTTTTCCTAAGCTTGATAATGTAAGTTTTGTCTTTTTAACAAGATTTTTACCTTTTTTTGCAATTGTTTGATCAAATGAATTTAAGTGAGTTTAGGGCCCCGTGAATTTTTGGGAGATCACAAATAAAGGTATTTGATCAAATTGAGAACAATGTTTTTAAATTTTTGACATATTCATTGTGTGAATTTTGTTAATTGAAACCACTAGCATTTTATTGCCTCTTTTGGTCACTTCAACAATGTTGTTGTTTGTAGTAGAGGATTTATATTTAACACCTATGTTGCCAAGAGTTGTTTGAACAATAATTGGAAAAGGTTTTATGTATTTTCCATAAATGCATCAAAACCATTTTCTTGATAAGTATTTAGATGATGTCCTCGTGTAAAGATTTTTTAAATGTTCCTAGTTGAATTAGATTTTTTTCGTATCTATTGTTGAAGTTGTTTGAATATGTGCAACTATTTATATTTTTGGATTTTGTTTCACAAACAATGATAGTGTACACAAATTTGGCTACACAAATTGCCTTGCTAAGGTGAATGATAATGGAGATGGGATTGAACCATCAATTTATACTTTAAGACTTGGTTGCAACATATGATGCAAACATTCAATAATGTTATAAGCACCAAAACTTGTAGATGTTTTGTGTTGAAGTTGTGTCCACTAATGCACTGAAGGTGCAAATACTAAAGGTTGTGTGAATGATGTGAACATAAAAAATTGTGCAAATGCTTGCAAATAAGAGATTTATTATCATGTGATCATTGTACCAAAGTTGCAAAATCTATAACATATAATAAGTTTGATAATATAATCATACTTGAGATAATACACGATAATTTTTTTTGAAATTAAGTTACCATCCATTTATCTATTCATTTTTTTGATCCTTAGTTTAACATTGATTGTGGTTCATTTTTCAAAAACTTAGTGATAAAATAACATTTGTTGATATTTTACCACTTCACATAACATTTATGTAACATTGATTGCCATGCCATTTTAAATTAATAACTTTGCCATTAGGTGTGGAGTCATTTTAAATTCTTGCACATTGCCAATTTTGTACCTTTCTTATATCATTGTTTTACCAATAGGTGTGGACTAGTGTTGGGCATGTATATGGTTTTTTCCTATATGCCTTATGTAAGTGTAAAAACCTAATCCATGTTAATGTAAATGTAAAACATATTTACACCTCATGTAAATCTACGTAAGTGTAAAATACATACACTTACACATTGTGTATAATTGTTTAAAATTGTGCAAAAATATTTATAATTAAAATTTAAAAAAAAAAAAAGAACTTGCAAAGCATGTTGACATGAGGTTTAAGGTTTAGGGTATTTTTTCAATAATTTCCAGCCATACACTTGGGACATGGAATAAACACAATGTAACCCTTGATCAAAATGCATTAAAAGGAACCAATTACCAAGTTCCAAAAAACTCAATGGTTCATAGAAAAACGTAAAAACACATGTTCAAGGTTCAACTATTCTAAACAACATCATGTCATGAATAAAATCAAGGAAACATTTTCCAATCTTGTGGACATTCCTCTACATGATAGTTAAGTCCATAAAGGAATTCAACATAAAAAATGCCTAAGGGCTTTCTTTAACTTCACCAAACTTCACCATATCCCTTGAACCTTCCTTAATACCCACACAAGGGTCATTAGGCCAATTTTGACAAGCAAAACAAGAAAGTCCAAATTTTTTGCACCAAGCCCAAAATTGACAAAAACCCATGAGGATACTTACAATAGACAAAATTCTTTCTATTTCTATTTGACTACCAAGTATGCCCAATATTAATGCTCTTGTAAAATATGTAATTGTTGATCATTTCCTTTCACATTTTGCACGCCATAGAAAAGGGTATTCCATTTTTTCAAAGGGTACAACAAAGGTGTGCAAGCATGACAATTTATGATGGACCTACACAAACAAAAAAAAATTCAAATCAAGTTAATTTGGAACATATTGAAAGTTGAATGTTGAAACAAAGGCAAATTAATTCATTAATTAACTAATGATGTGTAGGTAATAAGAACATTTACTTGTTCCATATTACTTTCAATTCTCAATGCCCCAATTCCAAAAACTACATTGGTATTATGCAAACTTTTTTGCACAATACCCAAATTAGTGTTCAACCATCCATATTGTGACTTTTGGTACATATCTTAAGAGTTTGAAAAAAGAAACTTGAATCATATGCAAAAGCAATTTCAATTGTTGTCGCTTGTCCTGCATAGTTTCCTACTAAGTTAAGGTTTTTGAACCAAAGATCCAACATGAATGCTAACATGTCATGAACCTTAGAAAGTTTGTAATAGTCCATGAAATCTAAAAAAAGGTTTTAAAATAATAATCATTTTCTGTTTCATATTTGAATCAAATTATTTGACTTTCATTTGCACGTTTAAATAATCAACAAGATCATTTTCATTTATAATTATAGTTTTTCCTTTTCAAGTTTCACATACAAACTTATTGAATTAATACTTATGCATTAAACAATAACCAACATTACTACAAATTAGAGCTTTTCAAGTTATCCAACTTGATTACCCTGTCCATTTTGACCAAAAAATTGGCCAACTTGACTAGATGTTACAACCCTAACCTTGGGCTTGCGACCAAAACAAAGGCTAGCAAAGGTGCAGGCCAAGAGTGAACTTGGGAGTCACATTTCATGCTCCCAAGAGTGCAAGAAAGTGTGAAGGAATGAACCCTCACACTCCCAAGTGAGCTCCCAGTTTGGGAGTTGGAGTCTCAATGGACTTTTGAATTTTCAGAGGACAATTGCAGGGGTTAGGACTTGTTGGATTGAAAGGTACCTTATATCATTGGAAAGCTTTTGGAACATAGATGTTTAAAATGGGCTCGCATGACCCATTTGAATTCTTAAAACATAAGTTATGGCTAAAAGAAGGGTTGGGAGTCAAATTGGCAATTTGACTCCCAACCACTAAAAGTTGGGAGTCGCCCTAATTTCCTTGTGTGAAGATGGTGTGCGACATACTGTTGGAAAGATTTTGACAAAGGCTACAACTTTTCCTTAGACCTCATTTTAATTGGAAGTTTGTAAAAGAAATTATGGGCCTCCAAAGTCATGGAAGTCCCAATTTCAGGAATTTCGAGATTCTAACTTGGAGGTCCTGGAACAAAATGACATTTGGTGCTAGCCCCATGGCCAGCCATAGATAATACTATAAGGGGGAAGGTGGTGGTTTCCCCCAAGTTCGAGTCGTGGTGAGTTTTGTGAGTCCGTGGTTGCTCATGGTTCATTCATGCACCAAAAGTGCTCTAACTATGCATTAACCAACCTATTATTTGGTTTGTGCATGTTCATGTGAGTAATTGAATTGCTTGTCACTTTTCCTAGTCCCCATTTCGGAGCTCCAACATGCCCCTCTACCTTCAAAGTGTTATGAATTAAGGAGCATGCCTTAACTTTATCCTTTCGTTGTTTTCACATTTAGACTCGCAGTTGAATCTACCAAGGAGTTTAGGAGTGCATCACTAAAGGTCTTACATGGTTTATTATTGAAGAAACATGTTTTTTTTTATTGGTTAAAATTTGATTTTGTTTATTATGATTAATTGGTCAAATAAGCAAATGTCATAATTTGATTTTTTTGACCAATTTTTTTAATTAAAAAATCATGATTTGTAAGTGTAATAGCCATGACATTGGATAACCATGCATGTTGTGACGATAGGAGGAACAATTTCACAAACCACTTCAACAATTACCCATGTTAATTTTGAAGGAATTTTGAAAATTAATGTTTATATTTGATGAACATAACGCATCACCATTTATAATCAATATTCAATACATTATTGAAACATGGACACCTTTGAGGTAAAAAGGGTCTTCATGAGTGTTGCTAATTTCCACTTTGGTAGGTTATAATTGAACATGTTTACTTCCATTCTTTTGACCCTTTCAAGTTCCTTGCGGTACCAAAAAAAAAGTCAAATCCACACATTATTGTAAGATTGAAAATCTAAAATTTGTTTAAAATGAAAAACTAGAAGAAATTTTTTAAGTTATAACTCCATTTATGACTTTTGTAGTCATACCAAATATCATATGGCTAAAAAGCCCCTAGTAAAATGAGTTGTTTAAAATAAGAAATTATCGAATGTTTGATGTGACAATTTTCATTTTATAATCATAAAATAAAATTGTCAAATTATATAAAACACATAGAAAAAAATCATATATATTGCTAAAGTGTCATAGTAATGGATGATTATAATATGATTAGCAAACAACAAACCATTTAATTGATCAAATTTACACTTAAATTAAAATCATTTTTGGATTGTTATTATTATTTTTAATAGGTAGGTAATAGGTTTTAAATAGGTCAAGAAAGGCAAGCAAATAGGTAGGTAGCCTAACTTATTTAATTTAATTGCAATTACATGTTGAAAGGGATGATTGTTGAAAATCATTTTTCACATGTTCATTGCTCTTCTTTATATATCACCATAACATGATGGGGAACACCAACATGATTGTAACAACCACAATGAGCGATTGATGTAGTTGGGTTTTATGTTCATGTGTTCAGTAGAAAATGATAGTTGGGAAAAGTTGGGGGGCATGATGTTCCTTGCACCTTTATTGTTCCTTGTTGCACAACACAATGAGGAACACCAACATAATGCACAACCATGACCACCATGATGAACAAAAAGTAAAAGACAAAAGCTTAGTAAAAAAACACAAGAGGGAAGGGCAACTTGGCATGGTGCTCACTTGAAGCAAAAAATAAAGGTTGAAAATAGAAAAATGTTTGAGGGTGAAGTTTTTTACATCCTCGTTGTTCTTCTGTGCACAACAAAAAAAATGCACAATGCAAGACCACCATAACAAATTGAAAAACAAAAGATGAAGGCCAAGCATAACAACAAAAAGGGGAAGGGTAGAAATGCATCGTGCTCAATTGAAGCAAAACACAAAGCCCAAGAATAATTTGAAAAATTGTTAGGGGCAACACTCCTTGTCACATCCTTGCTCCTCCTTGTGCAACATGAGACATAACAATGAGGAGCACCAACATAACCATGATAGCCATAACAAACAATTGACATAAAAGGAAACACACTAAAGGGAAATGGAGCTAAGCGTGGCATCCACTTAAAATAGAAAACCCAAGAAGAAAAAAATTGTGAAGGTGACATATTTGTGTCCCTTTTGATCTTTCATATGCAACACAAAGGGGAGCACAATGCACAACCATGACCACTGTGTCAAACTAAAAAACAAAATATGAAGGGTGAACATAAAAGCCCCAAGGGGAAAAAAAGCTTAACATGGAATTCACTTGAAGCAAAATATGAAAACTAATAAAATTGAAAGGCACAAGATTCCTTGTGTCCTTGCCACTCCTCCATGTGCAACATGAAACAACGCAACGGGGAGCACTGAACACCAACACAACTATGGTAAAGACAATGAAAAGAAAACACATAAAAAAGAAATGCAACTTGGTGTGGCACTCACCTCAATGAGATGATAGGAAGACATACAAATAATGATGTAGATGGCAACAAATGTAATCCATACCCAAAAGAAAATCAAAAAAACTTTAACCCTAGTCATTTCAAATGAGATTTTAACACATTAAAAGTTTAACACAAAGGCATGTAAATGTAAATGATTTACATGTGCACGCACAACACTAATGTGGATGTATCTTAAAACGTTTAACCTAGGACCTACCTTGATTAGGGTTAGGCCACAATGGGCCAAGTGCCCTCGATTTGTCCTAAAAGACTCATGACTACCAATTTAGCATGACTATAATGGTTTCTTAAACACAATTTTGTGATGGAGCTAAGGTGACATCAGACAATCATGTATATGTAAAAATACATACATATGTTTAGCCAATTTATTTTATAAATGATTTATAAAAGTAAAAAAAATCTAAGCATTGTTCTACATATTTGGCTACCTCCTAGAACGTGATATACAAATATGGCGATTTTTCTGATTTTTTTGGAGAAGTACTATTCTTTCGAGATTCTTTTTGGGCCCACAAAACACCTGTCAAATATTTTTGTTTCACTAAATAAAAATTTCCACCAATTGTCGAAATTTCGCCCAGAAAAGAACGAAAGAAAGAAAGGCGGCAGTGTAGTACTAAAATTGCAAAAAGAATATGAAAATAAATGTCCATTGGCCCTTCTTTTCTCACGGTATCTCTATCTCGCCGGACACTCTAGCCCGGCGAACACCCGGGTCTGTTAACCCCGCGCTCAAACGGTCGGGCTTATAAGAAATCTCGGTTAGCCCGTCTTATCTCATGGTATCTCTCTACCTTGCCGGAAACTCTCGCCCGACAAACGCCCGGGTCTCTAAACCCCGCGCTCAACGGTCGAGCCTCCGTTCGAATACGGCGCGGCCAGAGCTTGACGGCGATGGCGGATGTCGCACTAGAGCAACGCGTGGCGTAGCGTCTCTCTCTCTCTCATCGCCATGGATTGACGACATGGATTGGTCATCAACCGTCTTTTCTTTTGGATCTTTCCTTTCAGAAATACACTAGCTTAGGTCGTGTGCTTGAGGGCGTTGAGCGCAATGGGAGAAAGTAAGCATCGTCACGTTTCTCTCAGTCAGGTTTTGTGGCAGTGTAGTAGGTAGTAGCAGCATCCCTCCCTCCCGCTGGTGATTTTCCTTTTGGATCGGGGATCGGTTTCTTAGGTTTGATAGTTTTTTTTGGGGGCCTGTTCTTTCTTTCTTTCTCCGTTTGTTTGTTGTTTCTGGGGGAAGAGAGAGCGAGCTCCGGATTTTGTCACATTTGTGAAGTTTTCGCAGTATTGGAGGCGGTCTGTCTTCTTGTGACGAGCTTCGCAGACGCTGTGCTAGCGGGGGATCTCTTTGATGATGATGACGCTACGGGTTAAGACGGAATGGCAGCGCTGGGTTTTGCTGAGCACTTCGCGTTTCGTCGGACATTACTGTAGTTCCTGAAAGTCGTTTCACGTTTTCCAAGTGGTCTTTTGGAGTGCGTCTCTTCTGCAGGCTGTTGCAGAAGAGCGACCTTCAAGGTGGCGTGGCGCCTCCAATGCTGTAGAACCAGTAGCAGCCATGGACAGTCAGGTGAGGCCGTCCTCTTTCCAGTGGAGAGGAGCAGAGAGCAGCGGCGTATCACTGGCGCGCACCAGCATCATGCTCGCCAGAAGCATGGATAAGGAGAACGCTGCACCACGAGCAGCAGCTCCTTCACGGGGGAGGATGGCTCTCAAGGACTCGGCTCAACACAACATGGTCAGTGTCCCCAACTACACTAGTCCTTTGTTTCCCCCTCTGTGCTTGCTTGTGCTGTTTGTAATAAGCAGGTCTACTGTTCTAGTAGTGGCCACAAGCGCACGGCCACCTTTACAAATGTCTTCAACTTCAAAACCTCTTAGGGTATATGCAAGATCATCATCTGCATTAGTTGATGCAACCATGAGAGGTGCCACTGTATGTAACAACGGTTGAAAATGCTGCCACCGCTATTTATTTCTGGGTAGTTGTGGATGTATACAAAGGTCCACTTATGATGGAGAGTTGATAGTGGGGTAAGGGTGAACACATAGTTGTGGATGTACAAGGTCCTCTTGTGATGGAGAGTTGGTAGTGCGGTAAGGGTGAAGACATACTCAGTGAAACTTTTTAACAGACAAAAGGGGCAATACTTCTTCTTATTCTACTTTGAAACTGTGGTGGCAACATCTTTGGCTGCAAATCAGACATGGTTCTGCATATTCCCTTCTAACAGAACAGATAACAAGAGAAGCATGGAGCAAAGCATGCCTTTTGACCTAATTGTCTCATATGGCAACACCAATTAGCCATGGAGAAAGTCTGTACTTAGCTAAATGAGTAGCATAGGATTAGAAATTTGGCCAACAGCTATAGGCTAAGATTTACAACAATGGAGTGTGAATCTTGGCTGCATGCTGCCTAAAATATTTTCAAGTGTTGTAGGCTACTAAAACATGCAAGTGATGCATTGATGATTATGCTGAGGTCTAACATCCAGATCTGTTCGTACCCTTCTGTAGCCAATGGGTACAATTTCAGATTTTTGTGCATGTTGTGCTTCCAATCAGTTTCTTGGCCAAGGGAGGAGAATGGAATTTATCTTCCTTTTATTTTGGGGGCATTTGTATTTTCCATTAGAGAAGAGGATTTTTCATTGATCCTCTTAATGTCCAGAGAAGAAATTATCGTCACCAAATTTGCTCCTTGTTACAGGTTCCCACACCAGCACCCTTGCAGAAGACTCCTATAGGTGTGACAGAGAAGCCCAAGCCTTTGTCTGAGTCCTCCAAGGGAAAGACAGCAGCTGAAATCCTTCAGGAACTCAGAGAAAGAGCAAGGAAACTGTCAAATGGCAGCCGCAGTGCCTCTCAGAAGCAAGTTGGAGTACCTGTGAAGGAACACCAGACACCTCTAGGATCTGTTGCCTGGACCAGAGATCTTGAACTTGGAGCACAACCATCCTGCAGTCTCACACCTTACAAGAAGGGTCCTCCCCCTGTTGAGGATGAAATCAAAGGTAGGAAACTACTTTGCTGGTTCTTCTTACAAGATGATTGTTCTTCACCATGTTAAAGGAAGTAGCTAACATGCTGAATTGTTGATCTTCAACAGCAGGGCAAGACAACAAGCAGCCTGGAATTCTGGCAGGAGGTGAGAGACAACATTTGCTCAATGTAAACTTGCAGCTGTTTGCAACTAGTGAGAGAGGTATGCACAATGAAAGAGATTTGAAGAGTGGGGCTCTACAAGCAGGTGCTGAAGGAACACCAACAGCAGCAGCTGCTACAGTTGCAAGGCTTACTTCTGTTGCTACCATGAGCAGTAGCAGTGGGAGCAGCCCTTCTTCACGAAAGGATGCTAGCAGTGAGGAAGAGACTGTTAGAAGTCAACATCCTCCTACAGTTCTGACAACAAAGGAATCCAGTCCCAGCATGAAGTCCCTCAGTGCAGCCAGCTCACGGCAACATATTTTGAAGCGCCTCAAGGCCTTTGGTGAGTAACCACTTTTGAGCTCACCTTGAGAACCTTCAAACTCATTGTCAATTGAGAATGAACTAATTGAGGTTGGAATGGTGCAGGGCCTCCAAGGCGAGTTCTGAGGGAGCTTGTCTCAGACCCAAACAACCCAGTTTCAGTGGAGTCCAATAACAGTTGGATTCATCCTCTCAAGCTTTTGCCAGGTTCTATGCCTCACAACACCAGTGTGAAGGAAGAGGGCTTGACAGATGAGAAACTGGATAGAGCTATTGCAGAAGACGTAGGCAACAAAGACGGTCTTCTGAATGCTGGAAAAAATCAGTATCCAAAGGAGACTGAAGATGGAGCCAGGCCTGGTGCTGACAGTGATCTTCTTAGTGACCAACGAAAGCGGAAAGCTGAGGCTGATCCTTCAAGGGGGGACACCTCTCTACTTCTTGCAGGCACTCTGGCTGGTGACAGGTCAAGCTCCAGCACTGTCATCATGGAAGTCCAGAATGACATGCCAACCAATCCTGCGTACATGCATGGGCCTGAAAGCACAGGCAAGATTGAGATCAGTATGGGGGTGCAAAAACATGAGCATCATGCAGTAGAACCCTCAGATACTCCCAAGTTACACACAGGACATACCACTGGGTCAACTGGTTTTGAAAGGGAGCCTTGGGCTTGGAAAACTTCTCGGCCAGCTCAGCCTTCACCAGTTTTTTCAGAGCATTCAAGAACAGGGACAGGGAAGATTGGTGTCCCATCTCGCTATGCTGCTCCAGTAAGTTGCCATACCTGCGTCTTCCAATTTCAGGGTATGCTCTTGGTCATGTTTTTGTCTGTAGCCAGAAATTCTGTCACTGACATTCTTTTGTGTGCAGGAATTGGATTTCAAAGAGCCAGGCTTATCAAGAGCAGAAATGATTCAGTCATCTTCTTCTGAGGTCCCCAAGACAGTTGTGACTGTCAGCACTTCTCGACTTGAGGATTTGAGATCCAAACAGACAGACAGGGTTGAAGGCAGCAAACTAACTGGTGGTGGACCAGGCCTGCTTGCACAGGGAGCTATAAATAACCTGGCAACTTCCTTTGGCTCCATTTCAATAGGGGAGAGAGCTGTTCCTGGGGCAATTGGTCAGGCCAAGCAGCTGATTTATGAGCAAGTCACAAATCCTCCTTTCATTGAACAACAACATCGAACAACTGTGAATGAAAGATCTCTAACTGGGAGCTCAGGAGTTACTGGAGTAACCATGCAAAGTGTCAATCTTCAACAGAAGCCTGTACCTGTAGCAGATTGGGGTCATAGTCATAAAGGCCCTGAACCAATCGATCCTCATATTCAGCTTAAACCTTTGGTTAGGACTAGTCCTAAAATCCCAGGTGATGATGGATATTCTTTGAAGGCAGGCTATGCGGCCATCAGAGAGAAAGTGGAACCTGTGAAAAGTGTAGAGGAGGCTCCCTCCATCCCACAACTGCAGCAAAAAGTGCGAACAGAAACTGCAAACTCTGTGTGGGTCAACGACAGGAGGTATGACAAGATTGGGAAAATTGGCAAAGGCGGCAGCAGTGAGGTATTCAAAGTTATCGCCTCTGACTGCTCCATCTATGCTTTAAAGCGCATCTCATTGAAGGGTAGAGATTTCACTTCTGCTCGTGGATTCTGCCAAGAGATAGAGTACCTCCAGCGCTTGAAAGGCAAGCGGCATATCATACAACTTATTGATTTTGAGGTGAGCTCCACCTGCTGCTTTTATATACTGATGAACACAATCAGTTCCTTTAAGGATGTTTCCAAATAGAACATCTCTGTCATTGAATCCTCATCTGGTGAGATTTTTGTTTTGACCATGTGTTCAAAAATCTGGGAGCCCAACCTATGTCCATCCATGTTATGCAGGTTACAAATAAGAAGGTGCTGGATAGAAGGAATTACCAGGGGGGTGACATCAAAGAAGATGCCTTCATCTTTATGGTGCTGGAGTATGGGGAGATTGACTTGGCAAACATGCTTTCTGCAAAGTGCAAGCAACAAGGCGCTGGAAAATGGAAACTAGATGCAGAAAATCCAGTAGAAACGGCCTGGCTTCGACTTTACTGGCTGGTATATAAATCTCTGAGCTTGTAACTTAGCCTGCAGGTTTTTGACATGAATTTGCCTCATGACTCTGTTCTCTGTGTCCTACTGGTTCCCTGAGTAGGGTCTCAAGCATTCTCATCTGTGGTTTGTTACAGCATATATTGGAGGCTGTGAAGACTATCCACGAAGAACGGATTGTGCATTCAGACTTAAAGCCTGCCAACTTCTTGCTAGTCAAAGGTGAACTCAAGCTCATAGACTTTGGTATTGCTAAAGCAATCCAAAATGATACAACCAACATTGTGCGGGAATCTCAGGTACATTCATAGTGGATTAGGAATCCTCTTGTGATTATGATCTGAGGTCATTCTGTACACCATACAGGCAGCTTCTGCTCCTCACAGTAACAGGAACCATGCTTATTTTGCAGATGGGCACAGTCAATTACATGTCACCAGAGGCATTCCTCAACAGCACAACAGATGATAATGGAAATGAGTTTAAGATTGGCCGAGCCTCTGACATATGGTCACTGGGCTGCATATTTTACCAAATGGTGTATGGGCAGCCACCATTTGCTGATCTCAGCTTCTACGCCAAGATAAAGGCTATCACGAACCCCAATCACAAGATAGATTTTCCTCCAGTTTGCAATCCCTGGCTTGAGGACATCATGAAGAAATGCTTGACATATGATCGCCGCAAGCGCATTAGCATACCAGAACTCTTGCACCATCCTTTCTTGCAACCAGATACTGCACTGTTAGCTCCAGTAGCTCCAACCACTGAGAGAGATTATCAAAACCAAATTGCAGATTTGACCCGTCAGCTAGAAGAGTTGCGCAGAGGTTCGCGGGGAGAGGATCATCTTTCAAATGAAAGTTCGACTTCTCAAGAGTCCAATGGTCTGAATGGCAGGCATTCCTAAGAGACAAAAGAAGGTTAGTAGATATTCTTTTGAGACCAATAGTACAATATAGAGTTCAGACCATTGGATGCAGACCTCATCTGACACTGACAAAGGTCTCTGTGTGGATGGGGAAGATGTTAGCTTGCAATTCAGTTTGCAAGAATCTGAAGGTGGTGACCCAGATTTGATGGTGCTGTCTGTATTGTTGAGGATGGTGCAACCCTGACAGCGGCTCCAAATGGATCTGCAAGAGGAGGGATCAAGCCTCTGATCACCCTTGGTTGTGTGTTCCAGTTGCTGCTGTGGACAACCCCAGGAGTTATGGCCTTGCTGGTTGAAAGACATCTATTTGATTGCCTGGAAGTTACTGGCTACAGTGATCTCAGGGCTTGTGGTGCAGAAGCACTCAATTTGTTACTTTTCATGCCAATTTGACTGCAAGCCTTGGCTATCTTGTGGTCTTCATGGTGAACTGCTTCATGCAGTGGTACTTGCAGGTTTTTAGTGGGTGTTTGCTGCAAGACTGTGTCAAGATGGGAGTGACTCTTTACCATTTGCCAAGGCCAACCCCAAACCGCAATAATGTGCTGCTGATTAAATCATTCGGCTTCGGGTATATTTTCCTTTCTTCCAGGAAGCAGTATTCACATCAATGATGCAGTTTTGGGCTAGTTGTTCTTCCAGATCTGTTTTTCCTACTGCTCCTTCAGGCTAAAGTTAATGTCAGTGTGTTGCTCTCTAAAACTTGGAGAGATATCGGATGTATTGGAGAGTGATCACTCTCAACAATGTCTTGTACAAAGCAGTTCTTTAGTAGTTGTATTCTGGCCTCCAACCAGTCAGTGCTCTGAAGGGGGATGTTTAGAGGTTGAAGAAAGCCCAGGTTTGACAAAGCCAGTTATCACTGGTTTTCCTATCTGAGGTAATGTTTGTGTTTCTAGAGATTTGGGCGTTGAAGTGTATTTGGTATTGTACAATATAGCATGCATTGCAGGAGCTTCTCCAGTCAGCAAAGCTGGTTAGTTTCTACTGCAATGAAGCAATTTTCCCGGAATCTTCACAGCTAGGATACTTTGACAAATCCATGTTTGTTGCTCATGTGTAGGGTAATGCCCTGGCAGCAGGGCATTACATCCTGTGAACCAAGGGGGAGAGCCTGAGGTCTGGGGTGTAATTCCTTGTTGCCAGGGCATCACCCAGAGTAATAATAACTGAGGCAGTGCTGGACCTTCCCTGTACTGGCCTGCCCTATGTGGGGATGTTTTGCAAATCAGAACACCTGCTGGTGAGGTTATTATTATGTTCTTAGTACAATCATGATAAATTTCAAATTTCAAAGTTGTGGAGGCATTGGGGAAGTTGATTTGGTATATTTGATGTCATGCTTTCTAGTTCCATGAGTATGTAACTTTGTGAGTCACAGCCTTTATATGTTGAATCAAATGCTCAGAGGTTTCTGTCAAAGAGATGTTTGGTAGAATTGCAAGAGGGGAAATTGACTAACCCTTTGTGGGAATGTTTTGTGAACTGGAACTCCTGCTGGTGAGGTTCTTAGTTCTACAATCATGTTAGATTTCAAAGTTAGAAGTTGCAAAGGCGTTGGGGAAGTTGATTATATCATGTCATGCTTTCTAGTATGTAACTTTGTGAGTCACATGTCAATGCCTGGCCAATCCATGTTGAGTTAAATGCTCAAAGGCTGCTCTCAAAAAGATGTTTGGTGGAATCACAAATATTGGAATTAAACATGGTTAGGAGGCATGTATATTGTTCAAGTTACTTGCTCCTCTGAAGATGTGTAATGGTTCAAGATATTAAGAGGTTTCACCAATTGATGTTGAAGACAATGAACTTTACAGTCTTGTAAGAAAGAATTGTAAGTCAATCAAAAGAAAAAGAAGGGAATATTTTGATTGGAGAGGATTGAGTTTCACATACACAAAGCAACAAATTAGAAAGAAAAAACATGACAAAAAAAATTGTGTTGTCATGCATAAAAAATAAGGACAAAATTATTATGAGTTTCAAAATTATAAGTCTGAACTTAAACCCAACCATTCACAAACATGCCAAGATAAACAAGAGAATTTCATATGCCAATTGTATATTTCAAAAAAGTTCATTTAGAACATGGAAAAAGACGAATTCGAAATGGCTTGGGCCTTGGCAAAGCCTTGATGGAGCATCACATAGAAAGTGTTCCTATGGATCTAAACTAATGTAATACATGAAACCGAAGGTAAAGCATTAAATCTGAAACATTCCATTGGCAGGCCTTCGCAATGGCCTTCTTGCTATTTTGTAGGTGGGGTCATAGGTAGACTTCTTGGACATGCGTAGACAAGGATGGAATTGAACCATAGGATAGGGATGTATATATCATTGTTTCCTCAAATATGAAATGAATATGGACAAGCTTAGGGTACCCTATAAAACCGTTCTGAACTTGGGGTTCAACATCTAACCTTGGGGTTTTTGGAATATTCAATTTAATTAGTTCATGGGTGCACTTAGACGACTTCTTTTTTTTTGGTGGAAGGAGCCATATTGATTGGTCTATCAACATTAGGCACTTCCTCGAATAGAAGCACCTCTTTGGACCCCAGTTGCAAAATAGAAACAAATGTGTTCCCCAATGGCCCACCTTTTGATGAAACCCTGCCAACCGTAAATTAACCAAAGCACCCAAAAAGGGGAAAACAAGGAACAAAATGGAAGGACCCATGTCCAAGAAGACAAATTAAGAGGGCAAACCACAAGGGAAACATCAAGTTCTCCAACCCGTTCCTATCACAAGAAGCATATCAAATAAAGAAAGGGGAGGAACATTTGAGTTTATATACATGAGAGTTGAACTTTGGGCAAACCACAGGGGATAAAAACTGAGGTGCTATTGGGAACGTCTTGGGGGAACAACTTGAAGGCTCAGTGAACCTCATGGGAACACATTGGGAACAAGGATAAAGAAGAAAATACGTCCCCCTCCACCCCCACTTCCCCCAAACGAAAAAAATAGGAGCCTTACCAGTGCACATGAGTGGCCTGTGGTCTGTGGTCACCTGTGGGTGAGTAGAGAGGGCACTTATTTCGAGAATGCCCTGCTCCAAGGGTGTCAACGAGTGTGGGGCGGGTATTTGATTTTTCTGATGATAGTAAGGTCCAGGTTGTAGAAAAAATATTTAAAGGACCTCTTGGGTATGATTATTTGATTTTTTAAAGATTCAGAGAACAGTCTGGGCCCGGGTTTTAGAACTCCAATGATGAGCAGTTATGGGGTGGGGGTTTGGTATGTGGGTAACTGGGTATAAAGCTCAGTTTTTTAACAAAAAACAAGACGGGTATACACATGTTCTTTTACAGGGGTGTTTGATTTCACCAAGTATTTGAATGACCCCTTTGAAAAACAAGTGATGGTCTTAATAAACACTATAAGGCAGGGTATTTCAAAGGCCCCTTCAAAAACACGTGTGTCAAATCTTAAATCACACTAGGCAGCAGATTCTTTGCATTTTGGAGACAACACATTTACAGTTTGCATTTGGAGGTTTTGAAATTTAAGGTAGAGTTTCTAGATTAGACATGTACAAGCAACAAAAGCTTTCAATGGTCAAGGTGTAACTTAAATCTAAAAAAATTTACAAAGTATACTTTAAACTCAAAGGCTAACTGTGAATTAAAATGAAAGTTTTATGTCATGTTTGATGGTTTTAAGTTTTAGGCAACTCCTCATTTGTTCCATCTCTCCTCTGGCCTTCAACACACATCCCTTGACACAACCAACTGAAAACACCCAAAACACAACCAATTGCAAACAAAGACGTTGAAGACACAAACACATAAAACATTGAAAATACAAACATAATAGACACTTAAGACACAAAAACAACAAACATTGAAGACACTTGAGCACAATAGACATTAAGACACAAACAACTAAAAATAGAAAGATAGAAGACACTAAAAACACAACCACAACAAACCAAAAACACACAAAAAGCTAAAACTACAAAGACAAAAGACACTAACATAAGACATTGAAAAGATAAACACAATAGACATTAAAATCAACCAACTAAAGACATTGAAGACACAAACATAACAAACAACCAATATGTGGGTTAAATGGCCAACTTTTGTTGATAAATATCAAATTTTCCATATTTTCTATGTAGTCAAAATGCCAACAACAAAAAAAATATGTTCTATTTCGATCTAGCTAGCTAGGATGCTAAGAATTTGTCATGCTTTTTTTTTGGTGCCACCAAGATAAGGCACATTTGCAATTTTCTACGTCAACATGATACCAACAAAGTCCAATAAATTCTCTTTGACACAAGGTCTTAGTAAGTGCATTCATTGATGTGGTGTGAAAAAAATTTCAACATTGATTTGAAATTACAAACTCCAATTTCTTCAACACTAATAGACATCAACAACTTGCTTGCCTTTGTAAATAAGGGCAAGAATAACTTTTGATAATATTCGACAATAATAATAGTAGCATTTTCATAACCTAAATATGTGATGACCAATTGCATGTTTTTAAATCTCAAATCAAACATTAAAACCAACATGCTATGACTTCATTTCCTATCAAATGCATGCCAACATGAAATAAAAACTAGAAGAACCTCCAAAATCTGTTACTTCATGTAAACCATGAGCTCTTTCAACTCATGGTCAAAAAGATCTTCTTCAACAAGGTTGTCAAGAACAATCTGGAATGTTAATTCTTTTTAAATATCTTGACAAGTTGATATTACAAATTGTAAATGCATTAATGTCCCTGACTTTGGATCAAAACACAACCAGTGACAATTGAGGACAAGACTTTCACCACAACTTCACATATAACCCATATTCTTGGGGATGGTACACGAGATTATAATGCCACAAATTGTCAGTTATAATATAATGCAATGGTGGTTCAAAAAGTTAAAACAACTTGGGACAATAATACCCAACTTGCAAATATATTTAATCAACAATATAAACAATATCAATAGCACCCACAACTCATTAAGTTTAGCTACAATCTAATAAAAAATAATAAACCAAAAAATTAGCAAAGAAAAAACCAAAAAACATTTTTAAAAAATAAAAAAAAGTTTATTTCATTTTCATGAATGTATTCAATTTTCATAGCTTCATTTTACAAGCTTTGTCATATGTTTGCCTAGCCTTGCTAGACTTTTTGGTTCATGTAATACATTTTTGAATGACAATTAAATTGAACAACGTTTTATAGATGCAAAGGATAGACCAACATAATTTTTTTCATCTATAGTAGTGTATTAACATACCTTTGAAAGAACATGCCCCAAACATGAGCCATCAAATGGCTCCAACAAGCACAAGTTATTGCATGATATAATAGAAATTAGGGCACTTGCATAGGTTTGCAAGTTGGACCCTTCATTTTTAATGAAAATAACAATTTGGGTTAAAAGAAAACTTGTCCAGTAGCTCTTGCAATTTAGGAATCATAGTTGCATTTGATGTATGGCACTTCAAGTAAACTAATGATGACATGTTTTACTTCCCAATCATTTGAAATAAAATTAACCATAAAGACAAAAACATCATGTGTTCCATTTAACATCCACAAGTCAAATCTATAGGTGGTTAATCTAAAAAATCAACCAATGTAAGTTCCACATAAGTAATCAATGTTACATAAGTAATCAATGTGGTTTTATCAACCAAGCCTGACAAAATGTTTTCAACAACATAGATGGTAATATAACCTGTGGACATAGCCTATATGCTAGCCTTTGGAGCCAAATCAACTCAACCATATTCATAGGCAAAAATCCTTTCACCACAAATAACATGAGATCCTCCAAAAAACCCACTTGGGTTGCATCATTTGTTTAAAACTTACTTGTAATAGAAAAGAAACCAAATATAACAATAGGAGATACATGTGCCCTCTTTTTACTAAGCTCACAATTGAATGGAAACCTTGGAGCAAAGTTTGTTCCATTTTCTAATAGTTTTCTCGGCAAGGCAAAATGATCAAATTCATCATGTTTTGCAATGGCTGCTATGCCATTAGATTTGTGGTATGCAATAAGGCCCTTCCTACATCTAGTGTGCATGGCCAAAATTTCAAGTGATGTTGTATCATTATGGCAAATAACACATAGATCGTGATCTGATTTTGGGAAAAATCTATGGGTTGATTATTGTTCATTTACAAAAATACCTAAGTAGGTGAATTGCAATAATGCAATTTCCAAGACATTCTTTGTTTCCACAAGTTTTCCAAGTACAATTCAATGATAATTTATTCATCAACACCAACAACATTTGGAATTTCAACTCTCTACCTTCATATGTTGTCATGAATGCCAATATCATGGGGTTCATTCCTTTTAATGTTCATCCATGACTTATGATGAATTTGTACATAACTCTTAATTTAATTTTAATTCACTTTTAGTTCCATTTAAGTTTAAGTTCATTTCTAATTCATTTCCAGTTAACTTTTAGTTCACTTTTAATTAAATCCTAGTTAACTTTTAATTAATTTTCAATTCACTTTTAATTAACTCATATTTCATTTTTAATTCATTTCTAGTTAATCCTTAATTCACGTTTAGTTAACTTTCAATTCACTTTCAATTAAATATAAGTTCACTTTTAGTTGAATCTTAATTCATTTTTAGTTAAGTCTTAGTTCATTCATAGTTCACACATGGGTGCACATGGGCACACGTGGGTGAACATGGACCACATGTAGATTGTAAATTTTTTGAGAAGCTTTTTAAAATTAGGTGCCCAAGGAATATAAATAAAGGTAGAATTCCAATTACCTTTAGTATGTTCAACATTAGTTTTGGGTATGTTTTCTTGTCACAACCTTATTTTGTTATTGTGTCGTTCTTGTAATAAAATTCTATTGAATTTTTGTTTTTCCCTTGTCGTGTTTTTGCTTTTGTTTTTTTGTTTCACAATTTGGATTCTGGATTAGGCATGCCCTTGTTCTCATCTTGGTTTGGGTAATCATGTAGATTTGGTTGTTTTTTTGCTTGTGACAATTCGAACAGATTCCCATCAAGCCCATTTTTGTTGTTTTATTTTTATTATCCTTTTGTTTGGAAATTATGTTTACATTTATGGAAGAAATCTTTATTATCCTTAGGAATTTTGAATAGGAAAATCAAGCACTTCATGAATTTATTGTTCATTTGCAAACCATTCAAGTTTCGACCTCTTTGGGATGCATTTCTACAACATAACCCCAACCAAAGGAGCCATAGATTAGCCTACCTAACAAGTTTGATGGCACATGTTCAAAGTTTCAAAGTTTTGTCAACCAAGTGCGTTTGGTTATTTGACTTCATTCTTATCAATATCCAACTTACCAAGCCTAAGTTGGATTCATTAGCACTTTATTGTCAAGCATGGTCCTTGCTTGGCTTGCACTTTTGTTGGAGCATCAATCATCCTTGTTTAATAACTTTGAAGTGTTTATTAAATAGTTCAATACCACCTTTGGAAATTTGGACAAAAAATGCACATTTAACATCAAAATACGATATCTTTGTCAAGGATCACATTCGACTACAATATATGCATCAAAGTTTAAATAGTTGGCTTGCAATATTTCATGGGGTGAAGTAACACTCATAAATTAGTTTCAGTTTGGGTTATGAGGTGATGTGAAAGACTTGCTACTCACCTTGCTAGACCCTTCAACATTAAGTCAAGCCATTACACAAGTTGTTCTGTGTGATAATAGGTTCTTTGAACATCGACAAGAAAAGCGTTATGAACTAACATCAACAATAGAAAATATTTCTACACCATTGGCAACACAAAAGAACTTTTCATTTGCAATGCTAACCCAACCTTTGGCAACTTCGCCAAAAGATGACCCCACATAGGTTGATAAAACAAGATTCAAACCTTTCACAAAGTAGGAGAAATAACATCAATGTATAAACAATCTTTGTTATCAATGTAGTAAGCTTGTGATAATGTAGGCCCAAGCCTTTTCTTATTTTGGTGCATCAACATGTTTCAATGATAAGGAACTAATGCAATAATACAAGTTGGATAGTGGAAAAAACCACAATAATGTTAATTGAAGTTATTGATGGTCGGTGTGACAAATGAGAACATTATACACCATTTTTCAATGGATGGAATTCATCCATAATGTTCATCCATGACTCTTAATTAATCTTAGTTAACTTTCAGTTAAGTCCTGATTAATTATCAGTTGAGTCCTAGTTAAGTCCAAATTAACTTATAATTAAATTTTTAGTTAATTTTTAATTAAGTCCTAATTAAATATTAGTTAATTTTTAATTAACTTTTAGTTGACTCTTACTTAAATCCAAGTTAATTTTTAGTTGACTTCTATTTAAGTTTGAGTTAACTTTTAATTAAGTTTCAATTAACTCATAGTCAACCTTTAGTTAGGAAGGTTTTTAAAAAGTTTCCTTACTTGATGCATGAATCAAAGCTTCCTTAAGCTAGGTTGCCAAAGGGGTATTAATAGGAATAAAACTTTTCATTTTCTTCAGTCTATTCAACACTAGTTTTAGGCATAATTTTGCACCATAGCCTTGTTAAGTTTTTTTCATGTTCATGTTTGCATACATTAGCATAATAAAAATTTGTTTTCACGTTTGTTTTGCATATTTCATATTCTTGTTTTTAGTTCATGTATTCTTGTTTTTGAATCACATGATCTTGTCTTGTTCTTTGTTTGAAAATTAAACTTCGACCTTTGCTTTAGCCTTTTGTTTTTGTGTTTGTTCGTGTTCTTGACAATTTGAATAGACTTCATTAGGTCTATGTTTATTTTTGCGTTTATAAGATAATTAGGAATTATATTTCTTTTGGAATTGAGTGTGGATTACCCCTCTTTTTCAAAGGAAAAGTTTTCAAAAAGTCATGGATTATCCACTCCTTATTGATTGAAGTTGTGGATTACCCACCTCTTGTTGGTGTCATATTTCATGTTGTTCATCATGTCTACATCCATGGAAAAAGTCATTGTTGTCCTTAGGAATCTTGAATAGGCAAATCAAACACTTTGTGAGTCTATTGCTCATTTGCAAACCTATCAAATTTCAACCTCCTTGGAATGCATTTCAACAACACAACCCCAACCAAAAGAGCCACGAGTCAACCTACCTAACAAGTTTGGTGACACAAGTTCAAGGTTTCAAGGTTTTGTCAACTAAGTGTGTTTGGTCATCCAATTTCATTTTCATCGGTATCCAATTAACCCGGTTCAAGTTGGATTCATTAGCACCTTGTTGTTAGGCATGACCCTTCCTTGGTTCACACCTTTGTTGGAGCATCAATCACCTTTGCTCAACGACTTTGAAATGTTTTTTGAAGAGTTCGATGCCACCTTTGGAAATTCGGACAAAGAACACACGTTTAACCTCAAAACATAATCTCTTTATCAAGGATCACGTTTAGTTGTGGTATATGCATCAAAGTTCAAATAGTTGGATTGTGATATTTCATGGGGTGAAGCAACACTCATAAGTTAATTCCAATTTGGGTTATGAGGTGATGTGAAAGACTTACTATTCACCTTACCAAACCTTTCAACATGAAGTTGAGCCATTGCATAAGTTATTTGATGTGATAATAAACTTTTCGAATGTCGACAAGAAAGGTGCCATGAATCCACATTGATAACAAAATTTTTTTTTGCACCATCAGCAACATAAAGGAGTTTTCCACCTATAATGTCAGCCCAACTTTTGACAACCTCACCAAAAGATGACCCCATGCATATTGATAAGACAATATTCAAGCCTTTCACGGAGTAAGAGAATTAATGTCAATGTACAAATAATCGTTGTTTGTATTTTGAAGAATTGGGTCATGTTGCTTGTGAATGTCCAAAGAAATGTGGAGCACCTGTAACACATGCCGTCTCTATTACCAATCCACAACCAAAGGAGTCAAAAAATGAGTATGTCTAGTTTTAGTAGGGATTGCAAATTCATAACAACTTTTGTTTTGAATTGACACCAAGTTCGGTGGACATTTTCCTTGTTTCGATTCCAATTTGTCATCACATATTGCCTTGGGCACTAACAAGGGAAACTTGATGCATTGTCCCATCACTCATACTTCATGCCTAAGGAGGGACATGTAGCCTACGAGCAACAATGTGATGTCACTCTCAAGCTTGAACATTTTTGACTTCAAGTGTTATCGATAATTATTGATGACACAACCCTTCTTTGTCAAACTCATGAAAATTTGAAAGACCCTTTTACTATTAGCATCTAAGGCCAATTAAAGAGTCATCATCAAGTCTAAGATTTTTCTAGTGATCATGTTAAGTTTGAGTTTCAAAATGGTTTACTTTATCATGATGGTCTTTTGTATGTTCTTAATGGCTTTACGTGACTTCAAGTTCTTTAGATTAGGCACGATGTTTTGGTTACAAGCCATTTTGGATTCAACAAGACCATGGAATTAATGTTTCAAGATTATTGATGGCCATAACTTTGGAAATATGTCTTGGAGTTTGTTGGATCTTTCCAAGTTTGTGCTTGAGCAAATAATTTTTATCATCCTTTTCATGGTCTCCTTCAACTATTATCAATCCTTACATCCTTGTGGTCTTCAATTTCCATGGACTTCATTACAAACCTTCCACCTTTTAGTTTTTATGACTCCATCTTGGTTGTAATGGACCATTTGATGAAGATGGTTCATTTCATTCTATGCATCAAAACAATAATTAGTGAAGGAACAACTAATTTATTGTTTGATCATGTTTTTCAATATCATGGTTTTTAAAAAGATATCAATTATATTCGTGGGCCTCAATTTACATCTAAGTTTTGGAAATGATTCTTTGAGTGTTTAGGTGTGAAGGTTTGAATTTTGTCTTGTCAATATGCATAGGGTCGTCCTTTAACGAGGTTATTGAAGGTTGGGTTGGTATTGCATGTGAAAAAATCCTTTGTGTTGTAGATGGTGCAAAATTCCTTTGTGTTGTCAATGTGGGTTCATGGTGCTTCTCTTGTTGATGTTCAAAGAGCTTGTTGTCACACCAAACAACTTATGCACTCAACTCCAAAATGAATTTAATTCCTATATGACTTATAGACGTAAAAATAGATGTAGACTTCATGGATTCTATTCAAACTGTCGAGGAGATGAAAAAACATAAGAATCAAAATTTAAAAAAAAAAAAAAAAACTTTCAAATAAGGAACAAGATGAGATTATGTGAATAAAAAATAAGAACACAAAAACTACAAACAAGAACACAAGATGTGTAAGACAAACGTGAAAATGGATTTTTATTATGTTAACATATGCAAATATGAACATGAAAAGAACATGACAAGATTATGGTGCAAGATTGTGCTTAAAATTAATGTTGGAAATGAAAGGTCATACTTCTATTTATACCTTTTATGGGGACCTAACTCAAGGAAGTTTCCAAAGAGGCTTCCATGTGTGCATCGAGTAAAGAAGTTTCTTGAAAACCTTCTTAATTGAAAGTTACAATAAATAAATTAAAATTTAATTGAAAGTTAATTATGACTTAATTATGAGTCAACTTGGAATTAACTAGAATCAATTAGAATTTCATTAAAAGTTAATTAAAAATTAACTGAAATTAATTATAATTTAATTAAAAATGAACTTATAATTAACTTGGAGTTTATTAAAGCTTAACTAGAAATTAACTAAAAGTTAATTAAAAATGAATTAAGACTTAATTAAAAATGAACTAAGAATGAATTGGAAGTGAATTATGAATCAAATGGAAATGAACTAAAATTTAACTAGAAGTTAACTAAAAGTCAATTAAAATTAAATTAAAAGTTATGTACAAGTTTAATACAAGTCATGGATGAACATTCAAAAGAATGAACCCCATGGCATTAACATCCCTGATAGGTCCATTTCTCATTATGAAACAAATTAATGTCATGGTTTTCCAACTCGAACTTCCAGGTTTTATGAAAATCCATCATGTGTTTCATGTTTCCTTGTTGAAACCTTATCACACATCTACCATTCCAGGAAAAATTCATGATCCCCTTCCACCTATCAAAGATGATAGTGAATAAGAATATGAAGTGGAGGACAACTTAAATTCAAGGGTTTCTAATTGATAATTCTAATATTTTGTTTATTGGAATGGGTATGATCTGAATGAGTGCATTTGGGAACTAATTAAGAACTTATAGAATGCCAAGGAAAAAGTTCATGGGTTTCATCAACAATATCCAAACAAGCCCAAGTCTGTTCCCCATGGAATTCCTCGCTAGAAGGGGAGGTGATGTTATGGATACCAATGCCATGAGGTTCATTCCTTTAATGTTCATCCATGACTTGTAATGAATTAATACATAATTCTAAGTTCAATTTTAGTTAATTTATAGTTAAATTTAAATTCATTTATAGTTCATTTTAAGTTTACTTTTAGTTCACTTTTGGTGAAGTTTAAGTTCATTTTTAGTTGAGTTTTAGTTCACTCATAGTTGATGCATGGGTGCACATGGGCGCACATGGGCGCACATGGGCGAACATGGATCGTGTGTAGATTGGAAGCTCTTTGAAAAGCTTTTTTAAACTAGGTGCCCAAAGGGTATAAGTAGAGGTAGAATTCCTAATTACCTTTAATATGTTGAACATTAGTTTTGGGTATGTTTTCTTGTCACAACCTTGTTATGTTCTTATTTCATTTTTGTAATAAAATCTTGTTGAATTCTTATCTTGCACTTGTTGTGTTTTTGTTTTTGATTTTTTTGTTTTATGATTTAGATTTGGGACTAAGCTTGCCCTTGTTATAATTTTGGTTTGGGAAGTCTTGTAGACTTGGATGTTTTTGTGCATGTGACATGTGTAGGTTGCACATCATCAAAACTATAGTTTTTGTCATATCTTGCAGATGTTGGAGGCATTTCATCAGTGAAATTAAAACCATGAACATTCATGACATGAATTGAAAAGGAAACCATCACTTGATTGTTATTGAAAGGTTCAATAACAACAATTGATAAAGGAATAAAAAACACAAACGAAACTTCACATTACCCTAATCTTGAAATTTGCAGCAACCAATTTGACAATGAATAGTGAGATGTTTAGTAAATAGTATTATGGGGTTTGGGGTTTAGAGGATTGTAGCTTCATAATGGGAACAAAACAAAAAATTATTCTTGAAGATATCCTCCCACCCATGGAACTTCATGGGCAAGAGCTATAGAAAGAAAGCTCAAGAGAAGGTGCAAAGAAAAGATTCATGATGATTTTGGCTCGATGAAAGGAAATTAGTTTTAGAAATCAAAACTCATAATTCAAAACATGGGAAGGTGACAATGAGGGAACAAATGTAGTAGAAGTTTAAGAATTGGGGAAAATTGCCAAACAATGAAACATTTGCACCAGAAGTTTGTGACTTCAGAAGAAACAATCGATGGGGTTGGCATGACAAAAGTACATGACTTGAAAAAAAATGACAAACGACATACAATGGAGCTCGCCTCCTTCGTTACTTCACCAAAGAAAAAATGCAGCTCCAAGCACAAACACAAGCTGATGCAAAAAGTAAAATGAAGAGAACATTGAAAACAACAAAACAACATACCTTCTTCTAGTTTAGTGGCAAATGTGTGGTGATCAATGTTCTCTTAATATTTGATTTGTCTCCTTGTTGCATTGATGTACCATCATTGTGAAATTCGATGGTGCCTTGTAAGTGTTGCAAAAGTGAAATGTGGTAGTTGTGGAAAGGAGATAAAAGAAAATGAGAAGAAAGAACAAGACAAAAACAACCTACAAGCATGTATTGAAAACAAAACCTAACCCTAATCCTAATTTGGACTCCTTCGGGTATCAAAAGGTTGTTAGTCCAAGTTTTTGATAAATAACCTAGACCTTTATTTCCCCTTGAGTCGAGTTCACTTACATAAATCTAATTTAATAAATGACTGATAGTGAGGTGGGGGCGGGTATTAATTTTCAAAAATTTCTGAGTAGGAGGTGGGTCTGAGCTTTTGAAAAAATAACCCTTGACTCTCATATATGCATATGTTCAGACTAAGAACCGAAAAATACCCAACAGAGATTCAAATACCCACCCCGCATTGGTGTTAATAGACACAAAGCATTGCCCAAAATAATTCATTTTTTCTGTGATATCTGGTGGGTAGTGGGTATCGTAGGAAAGAGAAAAAGGCAAGGTGTTTTGCGAAGGTAAAATTCCATTTGATAACATACCCTGGAGATACTCTAGAAAATTTCTGCCCATGCTTCACGCATTATGGCCAGAGGCTGGAACATGGTGAGATCAATATTGTGGTCTACTAATTCCTGTTCTACAACATAACCTCTGTCTCCCCCTTTCCTGTCACAGTAGGCTACAGTGCTACTACAGTTAATGTTGATGAATTAAAGAAAAACCAGAGTGGAAACCACAAACCACCACTGATGCCCCGGAGGCAAAAACCTAGAGCAAATTAACCCCATTGGCATCTAGGACAAAACCATCTAGGAAAAGGGATTACGTAGGTATTTTTGATTGGAGAAGGAGAAAACTCCCATTTCCATCTGCGCCTCTTCGTACGCAAAACCCCGCTTCCTATTCCCATCTTGTGGCATCACAGCCAAAAGCAAAGTTTGAAGTTAAAAAAGGCGCAATTTCGGAGTCGCTAGCTTAGCGGTTGCGGACTCCAACCACGTCGCTTGTTTTCTTTAGATATGTGTGTCTCTGTGACCTTTGTGTGTGCAGAACAAAATTTTCTCTCTCTCTCTCCATTTCGCTGCTTCTTCCCTTTCAATCCAGTCTCTCCTTAACTTAATTTCGCCCACCGAGAATTTGCTTTCACAAATCACGAGAAATCCATCACATTTATACTACTCCTTACACCACCACCACCACCAACATGCCACAATGTGCGTCTTGCGTAGTTAGAGGCAAATTTCCTGCAAATTATTCAACTCTTTATTTGTGGTGGTTCCATATAATTATTCTTGGGCCGTGCTCCTTGCTTCTTGCATGCGTGGGGAGTTCTTCTTCGCACTTCTTCCGCGTCTACGCATTCGGATGCTTGTGAATCATGGTATATGTACGTTGTTTTATGACCCTTCAATTTCCTGGCATTGCATTCATTGTTTCCAACACTACATAATGGATTCGAATCCCTCACGGATTTTCTGGGTGCCTCGTCTTCTCTTATGCGTTCCTCAATGGCTCTATGCTTTCCTTGCTTGCAATCGAAGCACTGGTTTTTTTTTTCCAAATTTGGGAGGTGGGTGGGTTGGCATTCATCCACAAGAGGACTTGGCCAGATTTGGCTACACATCAGATCGGACAGTAGAAAAGTTTTATTTTCATGCTATAGTGTGGCGACATGCTACAAGCTACTGTCTAAATATGGCGACTTCAAAAAGGTTTTCCTCACAATGTGGCGACGCGGGGCCATTTTTTCCCAAAAAAAGCCTTTGTACTTGTCGCAAGCCCCCTTTTATTTGTCGATAGGGTGCGAAATTTCGCGAAGAAAATTCACTGAATCGAATCGAAGTGGGGGTATTCGGCCGAATCAGGAATTGGGTGTCTCGCTTTTCTTCCCAAAGTTCGGTCTTTCTCGTTCGAGTCTTTTTTTTGTTTGAGTGCAAAATTCAAGCTCATGTGCAAGTTATACGTTTGAATCTGTGGTTCTTTCTGCAGCTCCTTCTTCTATGGACGATCATATACTCTATTGACGCTAATGAATTTTGGCTTGCTCTCTTTGAACAACAACAACTAGTAGAATGCCAGGGCGCATGTTGCCGGCCTTGAGTGCGTTTGTCAACGATCGCCACATCGTAGGAGATGCACAGACAGTGCAGAAGATGGTGGGAGTAGTACTCCTACTACCTGTTCTTCTTCGTCTAAAGATCGGAGTGCAGACATCAGCCCCCCCCCATCAGCCGCCAGAAAAATATCCCCAACTCGAGACTCCTCCGCCGCACATGGGGGGAGTCATGTGTGTCAGCCGATACCTTGTACCAAAGTAAAATGCGGGGCGCACGACGGCTGTGTCAGAGTGATGTGTGTTTGTGGTGGTGAGTTGAATTTTGTGCCTACTGAACAACCGCAACAACTTCCAGCAGCTCGACCCAAATGTGCAACAACAATCCCAGCTACCCCAACTCCTACCCCATTGTGCAAGGACGGATCCTCCTCCTCTGCGGGATTGAAGGTACCCATCCTGTCCTTCATCTTCTCCAGTGTTCAAAGTGCAAATGGTCTAGAGCTTTTTTCCACAGGAAATTTCTGGTGATGATGAGGATTGCCATCTTTCTTCTTCTCTTCAATGCTCAGAACAAAACCCTAAACGTAAATATGCGCATATATACAGCTTGCTATGGAGGTGATTCATAGTACAGTCTCTTTCAAGAAAACACCTGCAGAAAAAAATCAGGCAGGGAATGGGGTCAGGCAATTTCTCTAATCTCTTCAGGCAAGGTTCCTCTAATCTCTTCGATACCCAAGTCATGTGTGCATTGATCTTGGGTGTTTGTTTTGTGGAAGAATAGGATTGCCAGAAAGGAACCAGGCGACGTAGGAATAAAACTTTGACTTGTCACGGACTTACAAAACTACAAGAGCAAGAAATTCGTGAAGCATTTGAGTTGTTTGACATTCAAGGCTGTGGTATAATAATACACTTTGGTCGAAATTCAATCACCTAAATTCTAATGCGATTTGGTGAAGAACATTTTTGTTGTAAGACTCTGTTATATTGAATGATAGAGATAATTTCTGATGCTAGTTTTTTTTCACACCATAATTTTCTGCAGGAACCATTGATGCAAAGGAGCTGAAATTTGCAATGAGGTGTGCTTGGCATGCTTTTTGGTTTTGTATGTTGTTTCATAGTTCTGGTTTCAAGCTAGTAGAAGAAATGCAGATTGTTGTAGGAAATTGTTTTTATGGCAATGCAATTTTGAATTCTTCATGTGTTTTTCATAAACTTAGCTGATTGTCATCTGGCATTTTTATGTGGCAGGGCTCTTGGATTTGAACCAAAGAAAGAGGTTGGTTTCTTTTAAATCATTTTGGATTGGAAGTCTCTGCTGTTTCATGTCTGACTTGATGGGCTTCTTCAGGGTTCTGTTGCCTAGATTGCAGACTTTTGGGTAAAGGAAGACTTCATGTTTTAGTTGAACAAGTTTGCACACTTAGGCTTGGGGCAATGGCTCATGGATATCAAATTACGTTATATAAGGTTTTTGGGTTGCATTTTCATTGAGGAGTTTCCTGGTGCACTGTTACTATAATTGAGCTGTTGTTGAGGACAAGATGAATTTTCTTTAGTTGTTGCCTTCTTGCCTGGATAATCGTCTGCTTCCAGTCTTGGTGGATGCACATGTCAAGGCTCTGACAGTTTTGATGATTGGACTGAATGAACAGGAAATAAAAAAGATGTTGAACAAGATTGATAGAGATGGCAGGAGGATAATTGGCTACCCTGCATTTTTGGAAATGATGAAAGAAAAATTTGGGGAGCGCGGCACCATGGAGGAGATCATGAAAGCATTTCAGTTGTTTGATCATGATGGAACTGTGAGTTTCCATGGATTGATGTTCAGTGGTGCAGTTGCTTGTGCATGGAGTTTCAACATGCTTGCTTGGAAACAACTTGTCTAGGCTGATCGTGTCATGATCATGTGTAACAATGCCCATATAAGTGAATTTGTGTTATTGAAGATTGTGATGGTGTCAGATGATAGAGTTCAGATTGTATATATCCTTGGTTGAAATCCTGCAATTTTTTATGTGGAATTTTGGTTGTTATGTAATAATAGGGAAAGATATCATTCAGCAATCTAAAGCAAGTTGCAAATGAGTTGGGTGAGAACCTATCAGATGAAGAACTGCATGCAATGATAAATGAAGCTGATTTTGATGGTAAAATTTCTGTTATTTTCCTCATCGTGGTATGTCTAGTGCACATTCAGCAAAACTTGCAGGCTCACTTAGTCTACTGACATTTTCACATAGGTAAATCTTCCACATGTTTTTTGCATCACCAGCATCTGTCAAGTAGAAGAATTTGCAATATTATGCGGTATCAGCACATATAGAAAAGCACATAGTTGCCAAAAGTAATCTTTTCTGAGCACAAGAGGTGGTATCTTGAAACTTCTGGCTCAGTTTGTGGCCTATATTATAGGCTTGGATTCAATGTCAATAAACTGTGTGTCAAGTATGCCAATTTCAATTCAGACTTATCCAATCTTCTTGTTCCATGATCAGGGGATGGTGCGATCAATGAAGAGGAGTTCTATAGAATCATGACAGGAACAAACAGTTTTTGAGCTTACAAAGGCAGAACAAGCAGTAATGGCTAACATTTTTGCAAATGCTTTTGACCATTGGCTGCTTGAGGGGAGGTTGATTCTCTAGATAGCTCACTATCAATCAGAAATGTGGAAGATTAACAGTGTCTGAACTTGGAAGAACAAGCTCTGAGCAATATAAAAAATATTTTGGAGACTTTCACAAAGAAGTTCTGTGTTGATTTTCTTCAATTCTTGTGGCATTTAACAGACTCCCTTTGTGACAATGTATGGGGTATCCTATTCAGGCGAGCTAAAATGTTTGAACCTTTGTGAGATATTTGTGATCCTCATGGTTTATTCACCAGGTTGTTGTAAGCAGATTCTATTGCATTCAAGGTGTACTTTGTTGATGTGATTACTATAAGGTAATTAGTGAACACTTTCACATCATCTTCATCACTTCACACTTGACATAAATTTTTTTTAAATCATGTTTTTTTTTTTTTTTTTTTTGCTTTTTCCTTTTTAGTTTTTTAAATATATAATTTTGAAACCTCGTTTATTTGAAATAACCAGTATGTTTTTTCACTAACAAAAACAACT
>Ga0116231_10003491_pt1 | contig 32656 bp, 28 predicted proteins | sample S1TSphgellanicum_2_FD_89695 | JGI IMG/M metagenome (GOLD analysis project Ga0116231, IMG submission 89695) | Host-associated microbial communities from peat moss isolated from Minnesota, USA - S1T2_Fd - Sphagnum magellanicum MG | ecosystem: Host-associated > Plants > Peat moss > Unclassified... | reverse complement strand
CCACAATAAATGTCAAAATTAATTTCCAATTTCCCCCTTTCTTTCTTTTTTTTTTTTTTTTTTTTCCTCTAAAAAAAAAAAAAAATTAAAAAACCCCCCCCCCCCCCCCCCCATACACACACATTCATTCCTCCCAAAGTGAAATGCAAAATTCATATTCTTTTCTATTGTTATCCTTTTATATTGTTTGGAATAAAAATCTCAATAGAAAACTTGTATTTAAGGTTTATTTATTTACAATTTTATAATATGATTATCTTGCAATTTGCATCAATTTTTTTTCATCAATAACATAGCTAATATTATGACATCCAAAATGTTGTCCCAAGTAATAACAACTTTGAAAGATGGATTGTAAAAACAAACCACAATAAAAATAAAGTTCAAGAAAGTAACAACAATGAAGAAGCAATTTGAAAATATTCAAACATTCTTTGAAACAAAACTTTTAGTGAACATTTGATTGGATGAAATCTAAATCTAAGTTCTCACTGGCTCCAAATGTGTTCTTAAAATTTAAAAATGGTTACCAAATTCATGTGACACCCATTAGGCATGTTCACCGCCACCTCTTCAATAGACATTCTATTGTTGTAGTTCTTACTATATTTATAAATTTTTTTTTAATGACATTGGTAGCATAAAGCTTTTTCAATTGAACTTTATAACTAAGTTGGGGCTTGAGTGGCACTTGTATTGTAATTCATAGATTAATTTGCACCAATCAAATTTTCAAATATTTTCTTATTTGAGATGTTGCTATAACCATGGGGTTTGGCTTCCATGTAATTCTTCATCATTTTCATTTTCATTAAAGCTAATCAGCGTGATAAAATTACCATCATCATAATTATAATTTTTTCATTCCTATGTGTTAACACCACCAACTTGGCCTCATCATCATTATCATTGTCCTCATGGTCCTCCTCATCATTTCCCTTGTAGTTTTCATTGTTTACATCATCTACCTCCTTAAAAATCATTATCATATTCATATTCATTAGTTTCATTATCAACATTCATGATCATCAATGCAATCTTACAAACTTCACAATGATGACATTAACATTGGCATCATAAGACTTTTTCCATTGATTTTCACAACCCTTTAAACTAAGTGGCTTGAGTGGTATTTGTATTTTAATTAATAGATTAGTTTATACTACTCAAGGTTGATATACTTTCATAGTTGAAATGTTGTTGTAATCATGAAGTTTGGGTCTTAAGTAATTGTTCATCATCTTCATTTTTGTTAAAATTTATTAGCACTCTAGATTCATCATCACAATAATGCTTCTAACAAGCTCATGCATATTTTATTACTTGAGGTAAAGTTATTTTTTTCATTCTCCAAGATTCATCATTATCCTTGCCAATATTATCTTGATTGTATAAATTGTTATTTTTATGATGGTTTTGTTAGAACAAGGTTTATAGATGACCTAAAATTCTAAAAAATTAAAGTGACAAGATTCAAAAAATCAAATGGAAATTCCCTTCAACATGCATATTGATCTAAGTGGGTTACCAAGAGAAACGTTTTATTGATTTCCCCCTTAAAGTTCATGTATGTTCAAGTATGAAAAAGACCTTCAACATTTAAATAATTAATAGTTTTCTTATGAAATATTTTGTAATAATCATCTGTCATATTATAAACATGACTATTTATCCTTTTATGATAATGATTATTTAATGGTTCAAATGCAAGCAAAACTTCATAATGGGTGATGGAAATTTTAGATAATTTTTATGATTCATGGCAAGCATTTGTCAAAAAATGACCATTGATATAATGTTTAATCTCATTCCATTGACATAGTCAAATGATGAATATGGCATCATTGTTTTCATTTTTATTTTGAATTAAAAATTTAAAAGAATTCTTTGTCACAAATTCTTTATTTTTTTCAAAAGAAATTTCCAAAATATAAAGAGAAAAATATGTTTTGGGCCAAAAATTTTGCTAGATTTTGGTAATGTTTATGGTATTGGACCTTGATGTAGGTTCTTGTGTATGATGTTATACCATATGGGGTTTTTTTTTCCCAAATGCATTGCCAATTTATGCTAAATATTTTTTGAGTTGATCATTCATGACAAGCTATATACATTAGGATATTGGATAAATAGATATATATTTAATGGGAAATAGTCCTTAAAAAATCACATTTGGAGTTTCATTTTTTGTGATTATTCAATGGATTTTTTTTGCTAAATAATTTTTTTTGAAATATTTTTATTAACTTGTTGCAAAATATTTACCAAAAAAAAAAGTTTTGTACCTTTTTTGAAAAATGCATGATGCCTTGGAAAAGTGATTAACCATGGGGATAACAATGATCCAAATGTGACCATTATTGCATTCACATTATTGGAATATATAAAGTATGTAAAAAGTCATAAGGATCATTAGTAGAGGCCATTCAACAATCACAAATGTCCTTAGCCAAGGGGTCTTTCTAAAACCTTTAATTACATGAATGAACTTCATTCTATCAAAGTTTAATTTTTCATTCATGATTTTTTTCCATATTCATCCATTGAAAAATCACAAATGATTTTTAAAAAAAAACTCATCCATGGAGTTGTGATAATTCTAATGTTAAAAACTTGTGGAGTTAGCAATTTGGGAATGCAAGCATTCTGACATTCTGATGTGAAGGGTCCTAGTTCATAACAGTAAGAAAAATATCTCTCCAAAATAACAATACTTTCTGCAACCAACATCCTCTTCATGTTTTATTTTTATGGAAATACAATGGTTTTTTTCAATATTTATTTTTTCACTTCTCTCAATAGGTATTTTGATTTTCTCAAAAGGAAAAAAGTTTGGAAATGGTCATAATTGGAAGGATACACATTTGTATGTAGCACCATTTTAATTCTCCCATGACTTCTTGAAAAGGAAAAATAGTATAAGGAATAAATTCATATGAAACCTTTGAAAATCACATGTATGTGTTTGTGCTAAAATTGAACTAAGAATTTCAGGTTTAAAGATAAGATATTTGTAATTTTAAGGATAACATGTTCTTTTTACTTCCATCACGAGTTATTTGTTAACAAATAGAATCATTACTTGTAATTGTGAGATTCTTGAATTGACATTAAATAATCTTCAATTAATCTAGAGCTTTTCCCCTTATCACATGGTTCTAATTCAAACTATTGATTTGTATTCATCTTTTTGTGTGTTACTTGGTTCGTTTCCATATTTTCATGCTATTTAATTTGAGCCATTATGTTATTAGATTTGAAGTCCTAATAACTTTATTATCAAGTAAACTCTTAATTATATTCAATTTCATCCAAATCTATATTGAACCTTTGTATGGTTTATATTTGTTTTTTCTGGAAACATTAAGTTGATCTTTCATATGTCCATGATTCACTAAATTTGAGAATTTGTGACAACATAACTTGAATACATTTTTAGAGAGTTTCAAGATTCCTTGATTTCTATTATTCCAACAAATATGGGTCATCATATAATAACACAAAAATATACAAAACCTCCAAGTGTTCATATACCCCATGAATATTTGTGATATTAAAATGAAAGGTTTCACTAATAGGTAGTGCAAGATAGGTGAGAAACATAAACAAGCTCTATGATGCACCCATAGGGTTGTTAACAAAATGTAAACCCAAGGCACATTCCCTAACTCCTTGTGATGAAATAAACATATGGGACCTCCAAGATAGGACTAAGATGAGATTGTTATATTAAGTTCAAGGTGAACTCAATTTGCACAAATTAATAAAAAACATTGTTAATGCAAATTGAAGTCAAGTTGGTGCATGAACAAATCACAAGCTTTAACATAAACTCATGAGACACATGACCTGTATTTGGAAGCACTCATTACTCTCTTCTCTATGATATATATTTGTAAATAATGACAAGAGCTAAATAAATAATGGCAATTTTTTTAAGGTTTTCAAGTGTGAATTTCAAAACTACCAAGTTATGAGTCATGTTATTTTGTGATTTGATAACTTCTTCATGTGAACTTTAAATCAAGAGCTATTGATGAAAAAGTTATAGCTCTTGAAAATAACTTTTCAACAACATATCAAAATTTTCAATTGAAGTTAATTTGACCTTTTAAAATGTGGAACAAATCGTTAGGAATCAATTTTATATTGGACTCCTAACCTTTTAAATGGCTATAATTCTTGTTTAAAATAATTTTTTCTTGCTATGTGATCCTACTAGAAATTCTATTCTTCAAGACCTTTTCAATGTTAAAAAAAGGCCAACTTGAACAAGGTTTGATCTCCCAAACCTTGTTCCAAAGTTGTGAAACACCCTGGGATTCCAAATTTCCAAAAGTGAGAATGCTTTCAAGAATCTTGGGGAGTCTGGTCTTGCATTCCCAAACATTTTCCTTTCACAAAGGGAATGTGTTTTGGGTGCCTACCTTGTTTTGAACTATTTCCCACTCATTTCCCTTGTTTTGCATTAACTTTAGTCATAAGCCTAAAGTAGGGCCACAACACTCTATGACATGCTATTGTTCAATACTACTATAATTATGATAATGTTGAGATTGTAATGTTTCATTAGAAAAAAGTTCAATAAATTTACATAAATGTTGAAACTTACAAAAATGTATTTGAAAATTAGGTAATCTTAATTTTGTAATTCATCAAACTTTAGTTGTAAAGTTTAATGATTTGCCATTGTTCTATTGTATTGGAATTTACAAAGTTCAAACATGTATATGAAAATCAATTGGTATTTTTTTGGGTAATTAATCAACCTTTAATTGAAAAATTTAAGCCTTATAATATGCCATTACATCTTCATAAAAGTGTTTTTTTTGTTGAAATTTACAAACAAATATATGAATATTAGGTTTTGTTATTTTTTTAGTTTATCCACCTTTAGTTGTAGACATTGATGATTTGCAATTATTTTTTCATGTAGAAGTTTTATTTATGTTGAAATTTACAAACATGAAAATTAGATTTTTTGGGTTATTTTTACCATCAATTCACTTTCAACTTACATATGTCATGACATTCTACCATTATTTCCTCATAGAAATGGTATTTTTTTTTGTTTTGAAACTCAAAAATAAATCATGAAGATCATGTGCTATTACTTTGAAACTACCCAAAATTCCTAGTATTATTATTTTTTGGAAATGATTTACGATTAGTTGCAAAACTTATAATTTGTTGTTATTTTCTCATCAATTTTTGTTTTGTTTGGAAATTACCCAAAAAAATTTGAAAACCAAGTCTTATTGTGTATGCAACTAATCAAGCTTCATCATTGCATCTTCATAGATTTGTGTTTTTTTTTTCCCAAGCTTATTTCCTTGGGAATGGATGGATAATTTGCAAATAATTCTTTTTTAGTTATGTATTGTGTACAAAAGAGGAAGAAGTTTTATAAAACACCCAAATAAATTTCTTAATGTATTTGCAAGGCACCTTACACTAATGAATATTTCTCAAAAACAAGGAGGGATCTTACATTAAGGAAAATTGTGCCTATTATATACATATGTGATAGTTTTTTTTCAATTTTTAAGAGTATGCATAATAGTTTTCCTTCCATTCTTAAGAAGTAGGTGTAAGAACCTTCTTCCTCGTACACCTCATGATCTATCAATGCATGGGTTGATCATCATGGTTGCCTCATGCTTCATGGAAAAAAATGGCCCAAAAATTTGCCAAATATTAAGAAGTTTTCTTTCCAAATCACTATATTTTAATAATAAGTTATGGTAGCTAGCCAAGAATATAGGACGATTCCAATGAACAATCACCACCTTTGCTGCAATGAAAATATATTCCTAAAACTACACTATATCAGATGTTGAAGACTTGGGGTCTCATATAGGGGTTTTTTTTTTTTCTCAATTTATGTGACATAAAAAAAAATTGGTGATTTTCTATTTTCCAAAAAATTGAAAAAATTAATCAAATAAGGCATGCAATTTTAAAAAACAAGAAATTTCCAAAAGTTTCCCAATTTTTTGGATAAAGAAAATGAAAAATAATTGTTGGGGGAGGTGGGGGGGAAAAAAAAATCACTAATCTCATAATGAGAGAGGATCCTAACTAAGGTAACTCAACCAACTCCTAGGTTAGGTTTAGTGATTTCTCCTCTTAGGGCTCCCCATTGTTTGTGCATGATTCTGCGCTTTCTTTGGGGTGTTGTCTTTTGTTTGGACTTTGGTCCTTTCTTTTTTCTTCTCTTTGTTCTCTTGTTCCCTTGCCGGGTGTTATTTATTTATTTTGTAACAAATAATAATAAGGTGTGAAAGCAATGGATGTTGTTGTTGTTTGAGAGGATAAGATAGAAGAATGGACAAAGGGAGTGAGGTAGATAAATTTTCGCCAATTTTTTTATATATATCATACAAAATTGGGACCCAAAAAAAAAAAATCCCTAAAAAGGCAACCTTTTAAAAAAGTTTTGCCATAAAAAGCGAAATTAATGATGATTTAAAAAAAAAAATGAAGTCACTTTTAGGGGGGTTTCAATTGCCATAAGCCAGAAAAATATAGGAAAAAAGGTCAGATTTTTGTATTAAAGCCAGAAAAGCGAAATTAAAGATGAAACTTTCAAAAATGAGGTCATGTTATTGGTTTCAATTTGCCATAAGCCAGAAAATTATAGTATTAAGCGTGAGATTTGTGTATTTGGTTCCAATTATCAATAAGTAGCCAAAAAAGATTCAAGGATAATTAAAATTTCGCATTTTCATATCTAGTCCATATAGCCAGATTTTTTTGGCTAAATCTTCTTTCGGATGGTCACCACATTATTTAGCTACATCACAAAAATTCATTGAAAAAAAAAGAAAGTGGGGGGCTTGTTGGTAGGCAAGGGATATTATATTATTGTTGTTTAAAGATTCATTATAGAGTACCTATAGTAGTAGCTTAAGGGGGATTTTGGCCCCTAGGTAATAATAATAATAAATAATAATAATAATAATAGGTCTATTTATTTTTATAGGAGGATTTTTGAAAGATGATATTTTGGGCTTGTGTTGAAACTTGAGATTATTAGTTAGTTATAGAGAGTTATAATATAATATCTTGAAGGATTTTTTTGGTTTCTTTTAGAGGATTTTTTTTTTTGAAGATTTTATTTTGGCATGGTGAAATATTTGAGTTTCCATAATTCTTTTCTTCTTTTGCCTTAATATATACTTATTTTTTAATGTAAATGGCGAGGTCACATTGTAACACACACCCCTTGTTTTCTGTTCTCTCTAGTGAGAAGACTCCTCCTCCCGCCTCGCCCTTTGCCTTCACCCACCTTCCAAAGGACACAAAGAGATAGGGAACAAAAGGAGAAGAAGACCATAGTGTCGAAGAGAGAGAGAGAGAGAGAGAGAGAGAGAACACGTTGTTGGGATTTGGGAATGATGATGTTGATCCAAAGCGTGCATTTCAGTAGCAGTAGCAGCAGCAGCTCCACCACCATAGCAGTAGCAGCGAGATTGTCAAGCTTTACAGGCCACAAGAATGGGCACAATGTTATTCAAAACAGGCCTCAAATGGTTTGGGGCTTGAGAAACAGGAACACCCATAAGCAGCAACAGAAGAGGCAACAATTATTAGTGCAAAGGAACAAGTGCTGCAGCAATGGTAGGAGTAGTAGTAGTAGTAGTAGTAGTAGTAATAGTAGTAGGCTCTCTTCAGGAATGAAGAAGAGTGTTAGGGTTTATGGAACGAGATGCAAGGCGCTGAGTGTTACTAGTGTGGAAGAATTTGAGGAAGTAGTGATGAAATCCAAAGTCCCTGTTCTGGTGGATTTTTGGGCCTCTTGGTGCGGACCTTGCAAGCTCGTTGCACCGTCCATGGACAAGATTGAGCAGGTTCTTTCTTCTCTTGTCTTTACCCTATCCCATGTGTTTTTCCTCCTGTTTTCATTCTCTCTGCCCTTCTTCCGTGAACAGACATTGTGATGCACCCATAATTCGGGCCAAAGTTTGGTATCCCTATATTCTAGGGTCATGTGGAGCACACTATGAAATTTATTCTGGCAAAACTGAAGGAGTCACTTGGGCTTCACCATGCTAACACCATATGTTTCTAATTTAGTATGTTGAACATTTATCATCCTTATGGGTGCCGTTTGAAGGGCAGAGCCATTATGCAGCGAGCCCCTTGTTTAGTATGTGAGAGTGGGGGAGCATCAGTTGTTTCTTTTGCCCCTTGAAGACAGACCAAGTACAGATGAGTGTTTGCACTCCAAGATTATGAATGAAGAAGATGATAAACCTTGCATCTTCCTCTTCTTTCAGAGGACACAATGGAATGGTTTTTTCATTTGACCTTCTGGATTTTGCAAACTCGTTGAAACATCTCTGACCCATGAAACCATCTTTTGACTCCATGCACACCCAGCATTAGTTTCTTTTTATCTACCCTTGAAGCCTCACCCGAGTACAATTGAGTGCTCACTCTTGATAATTTTGAAGAATCTACATGATGATGATCCTTGCATCTATCTTCCTCTTCTTTCAGAGGACAAGGATTTGCTTTGTCCTTTGTCCTTCTTGTGGATTTGCAAACCTTTGAAACATCTCTCATGAAACTATCTTTTGCTCCATGAACACTTAAACCTTTTTTTTGTTGTGTTGTAAACCAACTTCCCTTTTGTCTCATTCTGCTTCCTGATTCTCTGATACATGTAGTAGCAACGGTAGTGCTTTGGGTACTGCATCATCTTGGTTGTTTACTATCTCATCACAGAGGATCCATGTGTGAAGGCACCATCAACCAAGATTCACTTGAACCTTAATGTCAGAAGCTTTCAAAGGATTTGCTCTTCTACACTGAGACTGATTTCCAGCATACAACTAAATGATGTGTTTCTTATCTCATTTCTCCTTTTTCATTGTTTCAATCCAATTGTGCTTGCAGAACTTGAGCATCTGATCTTCAAACTCAGGACTGACCAAGTGTAATGCTGGGGGGTGGGGGCACTTTTGTTTTTTCTTTGCAGAAATATTCTGGACAGGTGAAGGTGGTGAAGATAGAAACAGATGAAAATCCTAAACTGGTGGAAATGTACAAAGTCTATGGTCTGCCAACCCTAATTTTGTTCATAGATGGAAAGGAGGTACCTGGAAGCCGTCATGAGGGAGCAATTTCTTTTGCAAAAGTGGAATCCTTGTTGAAATCTTTACTTCCCACTCTTGTATCTTCTTAAGTTGATTCTTATCTCTCAATGTTTTAGCCGAGCGCAGCTTTCTTCCTTTAAGAGCACCCCTTGCATCATCTTTGGGGCCACTTTACTACTTCTGCCCCTGCACATTGTCTCTCTGTCCCTCTTGTTGTCCCTTAGTTTTTTCTATCCCTGTTGAGTTGTAGGATGAGTCAATCTATGTGCACCAGAGCTAAAAGGCTTTAGGTTTGCAACCATTCACAATTTTTGAAGGAAATTTCACATTGTGTTTAGCAAGAATGAGGTTCCATGTCATATCAAATTGACCCAAGCTTTTGGAGCTTTCCAAAAGTGGAGTTTTTTTTCCATGAAGTCATCTTATGTTTTTTTCTTACTTGAATTTCTGTAAAAGGGTTCATCTCTGTCATATAATTATGAGATAACAGGACGTCCACTGAGGAGTGTTCTTCACATATTTTGTGACTATCATGAGATAGTCAATTGATTCCCCAGGGTGCAGAACACCCCAACCATTAACCCCTTTGTATGCCTCTCTTAGCCTTGGGGTAGTTGCTTTCTTGTTTAGGGACAAGCTAGATTTGAAGCTTACCCTTGCAAGCTTGTTGCAGCATGAATGAGGGTACTACCATTGATTTCTTTTAGTAGCACGGTCTCTTGAGTGCTAGCCAACATCACGTCTGAGTCTTCCCATTGCTTCTGGAAAGGCAACAGAAACTCAGGATGCAGATTGTGTATAATGGTTTGTCCAAGTTTTTGGGAAGATTATTATATGCTTATCTACACCCACTGTTGGGAGCTGATGAACTCAGTGGGTAGTCATGGCAGCTTGTCACTGCCGTTCGTGATGAAGGTGGTGATGGTCTGTCACTTTGTGAGCGACTCTCATGAGGTTATGACTGCACTCATTGTCGTGTTACCTTTAATTGTTGTTGTGGAGATTTCTCTGCAACTTCATCAATCTTTTAGTAGCACAGTCTCTTGCATGCTAGCCAACATCTTGACATAAGTCATCTGGTTGCTTGTGGAAATGTGACATAAACTCAGGACAGATTCTGAATAATGGTCTGCTCAAAATCTTGGGGAGATTGTTGTATACTTCTCTCTACACCCACCAACAATGGGAGCTGATGAAGTCGGTGGGTAGTCTTGCCAGCTCATCACTGCTATTCATGATGAAGGCAGTGGTCTGACACTTTGTGAGCAACTCTCCTAATGCCTAAGGTTACAACTTACAACCACATTTACTTTCATGTTAGCTTCAAGGCATTGTTGTGGAGATTCCTCTGCAATTTCATCCGTACATGCTTCCAAAATCTACAGAGATTTGAGAGTTCCCTTCATAAAAATTTGTATGTTTCTTTCAGTTTAAAACAATTGTTTGCATGGCACACCAGTTTTCATTGACTTGCTTGTTTGCATGGCATGCCAGTTTTCATTGACTTGTTTGTTTGCTGAAACAATATTAGCTACCATTTCCCAGTCCTCTTGTTTGAAGCTCCTAATCTTCACACTCATGTATGTGAGGAGTAAGCAGCAAAACCTTCATCATACATTGCTCAAAGGAACAGATGTTCAAAAAAGCAATCATAAATGAGACTCCAGTCCCCAAGGTGCCTTCTGTGTTTGCTAATGCTATGTGATTCAGATAATTTTGTAGGTTGCATCCTAACCAGTGTTGGGTGGTTATCAAAAATGGACACGGATATTCAATGATTCTAAGGGTGCTACTCAAAGATATATAGCCATGTGCTGATAATATAGCTGTTGTTCTCAAGACATCTGAGAACCAATTTTGATCTGTAATCTGCAGTTCTTACAGAATCTAAGAACCTGTTAAACAACCTTCCACAGAACTATCAGTTTTTTGCTGTTTATTTTGTGAAAATTACTGGTTCTTTGGGGCTTTTTGAAGAAACTGGAACCAGAGGTGAGGTTCTATGATACTGATTTTATTCAAAAAAACCTGCAACTGGAGGTTCTTTGATTCTGAATTTAGAAAAAACGCTGCAATCACATGTTCTTTGATTCTGAATTTTCCAAAAGACCAGAACCAATTTTCGTCAAAGAAACTGGAACTGGAGGTTATTAAAAAGATCAGATAACCATTGAACTTGAACACTGATCCAAACCTCCTGCTTTCAAAGAAAATTGCTCTACATAATCCAATTGCCAAGGTATTGCCTGAATGCAAAACAACTCCAGAGTTTCCAAAATTGAGACTGTAGGTACTGGGGATCTGCTCATGTCCTGGGTCACAGATTAAACACAGCTAAATAAAATGGGTTGAAACACAACTTACCGAAAACAAATTCAAAGCCAACAGCAAGGAAACAAAGCAGCAGACACCCAAATCCAATGGAGACCCATAAAAGACTGGGAACGCTATGTTGGCCAATAATACTTAGATGATAGTTTTACAACCCCATGAAAGGCAGGAGTAGAGACACACCCTACAAGTCCGTGACATCACTTATTCCACCTTGTTGCATCAGATCACACCCATTTGGCAAAACAGAAAGTCACCCCATCACCCCATCACATTACATGACAGCTCCCAAATGCTCTTCTTAAGGGACCCATGCCCATTGTCTAGTTTCCTTCTGTATACATAAGCACAAAGCTATTTTTGTAAGTATCATCTAACTGTATTTTTATAGCACATGCAGAGCAATATAGCAGCCCATGGCAAAAAGGGCAATTGCACTACAAGCTATGTTTCTAATTAGCCAGAGTATAAGAGTTACTGTGTTCCTACTTTCGTCCACATTGGGACAACTTGTGTGCTTCTAAAGCATTTTCTAATAGGAGGACAACTTCATGTCCTACTATGAGCAATTCGAGGATCACTAATTGGAGATTCTAGAGAGTTTGCTATTTTCGGCGAAGGACTGAAGTTTTTCAAACGACTCCACAGTTTTACCACTGAATGTTACCAGGGAAAGGAAAACATGAGAGAGGCCAGTTTGCATTGAATTAAGGGTCATGAAACGGGTGTCTTGAATAGATTTCCGCTCAAGTTCCTTCTCTTCCTCGAACTTTGCCTTGGCCCGACTGAGCTTCATCCTGCATTCTATCACCTCGGCACTCTCTGCAAATTCAGGGGCCTGTGGGTCAACAGTTGAGTAAGGGATCATGCTGTGGTCCTGGTTGATTGCATTTGCAAGTGCTGATTCTCTTTTCTGTACTTCCTTCCAATACCGCTCTGCCTTGCGGCTATGTCTAAATTCCTGCTCCTGTAAGCGAGCCATATCTCGAACTACAGCCGCAAACTTCATAATAGCTTCATGGGTAGTTTTATCAGGAAGTTCCTCAAGTGAACTCTGCCATTGGTGACATAATGCATTAATAGGAGTAGCCTTACGGTGCGGAGAAAGGAGGGGAGTAGGTGAGTTGAGTCCATTCATCGAGCGTGCACTGCTGGGTTCACCATCATCAAAGCCGACATGCGAGCTTACACTACGCCGTAACCACTCATTTAGATTCTTCAAGTAATCTCTGAGACTAATCACGACCTTGAGAAATACATTGCCCCACCTGACACATTGAAACAACCGATGATGAGTTCCCAAAACCATCACAACCAGATAAATTTCAGGATTCCAACACAACGGGAACAAGAACCAAAAAGACATGTTAGAAAAGGGCTATACATACTTGAAAAGGACATTTTCAAGGTTAACAGTGGACTGATGATGAAAGGTCGTTGTTGGTTCTGCAGGTGCTCCCTTGTGAATTGAATTCATGGCCTCCAATGCTCTTCTCTGTGCTTGATGACACTCCCGCATATCCTTCCACATCCCGATCAACCTGCCCATCAAATCAATAACCAAGATCACCCAATTAATTAATAACTCTCATGAGAATTGAGAAATCTTAATGCTCATGACTAGGAAAGCCAGAACAAGGTCAATGTAAACATTTGAATTCAGGTAAACTCTTGGATTACATGTTCATCTTTCCTTGTTGTCAGATGCAAACTCCCTAGATATTGTGCTTGCAGTACCTACATAGCTTCCGCCTCACTCAGACAGGTCCAGAGAGAAAAGAGAAACTCACGCAAGTAGCAATTCCAAGAGTTGTGGATATAGTTCTTCATCACGTAGTCTTTGGATATTTACAACAGCTGCATCAACAGCTTGGCTGGCAACATGCTTGCGAGTTTGCAAGTTTTTAATATTGGCCCTGGTCCTCTCCATAATTGTGGGCTCCTCACCCTTCTTCTCTTGACGTGCAAAGAGAGCATACTTCTTCTCCAGCTCAACCCTCAGGACCTCTTCCTCCTGCTCAGAAAAAGGATTACATAGTTTCATGAAAGTCTCATCAGTAAAGGGAAGTTTTCGAGCACAAGCCATGATTCTAAACCCTAATCCTTCACTCTACGATGTATAGTTGGCATTATAATCCAAGGACTACATTCAAATACATCAACAGAAAACCAACTTCCCAACTGGAAGAATACAATGTATACTACCCCCACCATGTAGAAGATTACATGTGGTGAAGCAGGAGAAACTTAGGGTTAGAGAGCATTCCAGATCATGTACAGCCCCTAGCATAGAACATGTCCCTCTATTTTGGTCACACATGTGACATTTTTTAAGTGCAGAGATCCAGAAATTCAAGAATATCGCTCATAAGAATTGAGAAATCACATCAACAAATGTATTGTGGATTCTTCTCAATATCTGAGACATAAAAAACAGATGTCTATGATCTAACCAAGAAACTAGTCCAACAGGATAATGAAGACTCAAGCCACAAACTCTGAGAACGCCCAAAAGGCAAAAAAATACCTTGACTTCGTTATAAAGCTTTTTTTCCCAAGCATATAAGCGGTCAAGTGTCAAAGTATGGCCGACACCACCACTGTCATCATTCCAAGTCATACTGCTCAAATTGCTCATACTTCTTGTGCTTCCACCTATGCTGCCACTGTCATCTAAAATACTCGCACTTCTGGGAAGACCTGGTGGTGATGTAAAGGTCTTGGGATTAAAAAACATTCTGGCTGACTCACCCACGCCTGTCATAACCCATTTGCCAAAAAACTTCAGAGATCTTACAAGTTCAGGAAGGATTCATTCCCCTCAATATCTGAACTCCAGCTGCATTGAAAAACACTGGCATCTCTACCAGTCTCAGTTTGCTTACTGACTGAATGATGGGCACACCAACCAACAGCAAATAGGTAGTTCAAAGGAATACCAAAAAAATTAACAGCACCAAAACTGAAATTCAAGTGCGTTGAATAAGAGAAAACCGAAGTGCTGTCATGGACTTTTTCTGGTGAGGATCTCACCTCTAAGACTGTCAGAGAAGGTAGAAGGCTGCTGAACATTTCGGGCTTCAAGAAATTTGGACACTGGTTCACCACTCTCCACAGCTCTTAAGAAATAGTCATCAACTTCCCTAAGTACATCCAGAAGATCCCGCCCTCCCCCAGGAGGAAATCCAACAGTGACAGCCATATTATGATGATCATGTTTTCCATTGCCCTCGGCACTCTTTTCAGCTACTGCTATTTCAGTAGCTGGCAATGCTTCCTGGAGAGGTCTGTTAGTTGCCTCTGCATCCTTTGCATCATCAGAATCCTGAAGAAAAACAACAGAAAAGGACCACTCTTATTCAACAGGAGGAAATTGAGCATCCCAACCTGAAAACCATGCACTCTGCATCTTGTGTCCATCCAAACTAGGCCACATAGTTGATCATCATCAACAAACACAACTTTCAGTGAGCACTAATCTTCAGGATGCATCTCGGAAGATCCTGACAAGTAATGCTGTCATGAAACATGGGAGAATCAGTCTTACCACTGGACGAGGCCCATCAATATCATCGTCAATTTCATCATCCTCATCATCTTCAAGTTCTGGCATTCCTTCTGCTTCATGCATGTGCCGGAGGTGGGACTCAGCACCCTGCATAATGTGTGACAGTGGCTTTGAAGGCTGCTGCTCCATGTAATTTACTCGGAAGGAGGGTTGTGCTGGCCTAAAGGGATCAAGAAATAATTCCTCCCAAGTATTTTTGGAAGAACCCCGTCTGCCACTGCTCGGTGGTGGAGGAGGTGGCAGAGCTTGTCCGAGCCAGTCACCATCTCTTGGCATCACTGGAGGTATCAAAGGTGGCAGCTCTGGGGAAAAAGGTGAGAAAGGAGTGGGTGACAGCTTAGGTTTATGTTGAGGGGAAGATCGTCTTGCCACTACCGGTGGTGCTGGTAGGCTTGCAGCTCTTGGAAGTGGGGGTTCAGTTCTTGGTGGTGAATGGGGTGGAGAGGGAGGGAGGGCAGGGGAAATCGGTGAAGGTGGCATAGGTGGTGGTGGAGGTTGCACTAAAGCTTGAGAGGGCGGGCTCTTTGGAGTGGGTGGAGTTAGTGGTTGCTGGATTAGTGGCGTAATTGCTGGACCCCATGCTGATGGTTTCTCTTGTCCTTCTGCAAATTGACGGAGAGCTGAACCTGTGGCTTTGAGTGTCTGCATGTACAAGGCATGTGCAGTTGCAAAAGCATGGCGTGACAGAACTGCTCGCTTCATGAATTGACCCCGTGCCTTACATTGCGCCACACCTTCCTCACTCTCCACCTTCGATCCCACACACCCCATCTCTTTCTTCTTCTGCTGCTGCCTCTTTATCTCTTAATCCCTAATCACCCCCTTTTTTTTCCCAGAAACTTGCTGTCATGGAACACACACCCACCTCCTCCTATGTATCTTCTTGAGAGAAACTCTGGCATGTAAAGGTCCTGAACTATCTACACTTCAGCCCTTATGTTTGTTTCCAAAACTAAGAGAAGAGCTTTTGAGAAAGGCACAAGCCAGAAGCAATCATAGGTGGCGTGTTATGCCATCTCTCTCTCTCTGTGTCTTCAATCAGTAGTGCATCAGCCAATTCCTTTCATACAGGTAGGTTATGGACAAAGTAGTAAGCTTCTTATTGTTGAGTCTCTTTCTCTTCCCATACCCTTCTTGGGCTCCTTGCTTCCTTCCTTGTGTCTCTTTCTCCTTTCTCTCCGATGACGCTCTCTCTGGTTTGTCTGGAACGCAGAAGCTGTGAGGAGAAGAAGAAGAAGTCCGGCGCTCCAAGGCTCTCTCCGGAACAATACATCACATAGCAGCGGCGTCTGCACCTAATTTTGCAGCCATCCAACAGCATGAAAAGGGAAGGAACATGTGGGTTTCAAACCTGGTGCACCCAGTTGCATCGAGAGGGAGGGAGGGAGGTAACTACCGACCACAACGCAACAGCAGCAGCAGCTTCCGCATCAAATTTGAGCAAGAAAGAGAACAACAACAACAACGCGTTCTCTCCGCCCTAATCTTCTCTTCTTCTTGTTTCGCTTTCTCTTCTCTTTTTCTTGGGATTTGCCTCTTCTCTTCTCTTCTTTTTCATGTTCTCCTTCCCTTGGGATCACCGTTGTATGAGATTCCTTTCCTTCTGCGAAGCTGCTGCTGCTGCTATTGCTGCGACATGGCGATGGGACCCACAGAGAGAGAGATAGAGAGAGAGAACTCGGAAGAGAAAGGAATCCACCCAGTACTGTTTCTGCAAGTGTTGCTGCTACTGAGAGACTCTTGGAAACAAGGATCCCAGTACACACACACCCACAACACAAAACTGGAGAGGAATTGAGAATGGAGACACGGAGAAGGGAAATGACGAGGAGATGGGGAGCCTAAAATACGACGAAAGAAAGACGCAACAACACTCTCAGACTTGGTCAACAAAACAAAACAAAGAGAACAGAAGAAGATAGATCTCGCGCGACAACAGGAGAGAGAGAGAGAGAGAGAGAGAGAGAGAGAAAAGCTTCTTCCTTCCTTCCTTTCCTTTCTTCGCCGCCCTGCCGCTTTGCGAGCTTCCTGCAAGGACGCAAGGCGGCGGTTGCGGGGCCCATGCTGCCTGCCCGTTTTCTCTCTGCTGCCCACCACCCTCCCCGCCAAAACAATGTGCCAGAAGTTCCAGTGTTTTGTTTTGTTTTTTTTTTTTTTTGGAGTTTTTGTTTGTAGCCAAATTGAAAATCATCCACAGGAACTTGGAAGATGTAGAGAAAGTGGCAGTCGTCCTTAGGAATATTTTGCCAAAATATGGCTATTAAAAAAAAATACAACTACAAATCTTTAATCATCCTTCTATATTTTTTGACTACACACTAAAAACCAAATATACCTAAAAGTCTGGAAATTTTTACTAGTTTTTTCTCACTTCTGAAGTTATGACAATTAAAAATTTCCAAAAATCAATTCATTTTTATTTTTCCTTTTTCTTTATGATGTAATTTCGCCAATTAAAAAAAGGGAGAGGGGGGGGTTAAGGCATAGAAATTCTTAGCAACCAATGAGGTGAGCCAACATGCACATAAGGGGACCCAGTTTTTTCTTTTCTTTTCTTTTCTTTTCTTTTGGGGGACATACACAAGAACACCCTACCTATTCAGAGAAGCATTCATTTACTCTTTAAAACCCATAAATAAATAAAAATCAAGGCACCAAATCAAACACAGTTTCATTGCCCAACCACACACACATTTTTTATTTAAAAAATAATAATAATAAAAAAAAAAATCTTCACACCTAGGCACAAGACACCTACCCACAAGGCTATTATTATTACAACATTATTTTCAAGAGAACTCAAAAACAATTCAAGCTTGGTTCCCATTCTAACAATCTCTCTCATCGGTTACTTAGGCTTTTGGTTTGATTTTTTTTTTCCACTCGTAGGCACGAGCTTGATCCACATATCCATATCCTCCTCCTCCTTAGTGCATGTTTTTCTTACACACATATCATAACATGTTTGCTTGCTTGCTTGCTTGCATATAGACAAGATTGAAAGCAAGCATAAAAGTTTGAAGTATCTCTGACACTCTTCCGAGGGGAGAGAGAGAGAGAGTAGAATGATGTAGTTTTTCATTTGGTCCCGGAGTTTGAGGAATATTCATTCACGAGGTACTTCAAACATTTGGTCCCATATTTTGAGGAATATTCACAAGGTGTTATGAATTATTGTTGTGATTTCATCTTTTTGGAACTTCTTGGGTGGAATCGGTGTTTTATTTTATTGGCGAATCTTTGCCAAATTTCAACTTGAAAAATATGATTTTGACTTATAGAAAGAATTTGTCGTGGAAGAAAAATTGACCCAAATTTGTCAGATTTTGGTTGAAGAATTTTATTTTTCAAATTGCCAGATTTTTGTGATAAGTTTTAGTAGGTAGCCAATGTATAGAAGGATTGCTTATTTATTTTCATTTTCATATTTAGTATGTAGCCAAATTTGGCTAAATTATATAATGATTGATCGTCACTTCAGCTACATCACAAAATCCTTTAAAGAAACCTTGTCACAAGGGGTAGTGCCATTATGTGATTGTGCCATTGTGTGATATGATGAGCTCTGGGTTTCATTCACAATGAAAAATTGCATCTACATTTGCATCCGAAAAGAACTGCTAGGGTAGAACTACCCATCACCAATCACTTCTTTAGATCTTCATCATTTGTGTTTCATTTTGAGTGATTTAAAATGTTATGGGAACACTACGTGAAGCTCCAAAAATCATCTTTGAAGTGGAAATAAATAGGAGTAATGAAAAAATAACAAGATTTTTTTTTTTTCCAATTCACAAATTGTGTTTTTCTCAATTTTTCTTCTCTTTGGACCCTTCCTACTTTCAAAGCTTTTAACTTTCTCATTTCTTGTTAATTTAAACCATTTAAAGTGTTATCGGAGTGCCACCTTTAGTTCTACAAATCATTTTTGAACTCTAATAACAACAAAGCAACATACAAAGAATTTTTTGAGTGATTAGGAATTAGCTTTGTAATGTTTGGTGATTTGTTTTTTTAATTTCTTGACCCCTTCTATTTTGGGGGTTGTAACTTTCTCAATTCCAATTTGTTTTTGATGATTTTTAATGCACCAAATGTGCCAATAGGAGGGGTTAAGTTTTGTTTGGACACTAAAAACAATGGAGCCCTTCCCATAATCTAACCTACCATGAGTGCTTAAATGATCAATCATGGACTATTCTACCCTAGTATTTTAAAAATTGAGCTTTATGTGATAATAAATTTTCCAAAGGTTTTTGAGGGTGATAAATACATAATCAACTTATCACCAAATGGATAATCATTCTTTTGTTTAGAACTTTTGTTTTAAAATAATGAATTGTTAATGACCCAAGTTGCAACTCCAAAAGGGATCCTGATTTAGTGCAATCCATGGCTATAGTTTGAACAACACAAGGATTGATTGTGCTTAAGTTTGTTCATTATTGCACATGAATGTTCAACTACATACATATCAATTCATGTAATTGAACATTGAATGGTTCTCATGTAACAATCTTCACCAAACAAACTCCCATTAACACAAAATCTAGATGTAGGTGTTTTTGTTACAAAGATGCATCGCACATCACCACACTAACAACAAACATGGTATTAAAAATTGCAAGCCCAAAGTTGCGCAATGGAAAGAAAAACTCCAAACTAATTGTTTGACTTTGATACACATGTCATCATTGCATAACCATTCTATCCAAGTTCAAACCTCTTGCACCACCTATTCCCCTAAAAAATTTAGTTGCATTATGACTTTCTTATTTTGCCAAACTTCTCAACTATCAACAACTAACAAAAAAGAAAAATGAATTCATAAAATGATCATATCACAAGTCTCACTTGAGTGCAATGTATGGGGAGAAATTATTTTTGAAGCTTCTAGGTTGGGATTAGGTCAAACAAAGGGTCAAAACTTGGAATAAGTGCAAGAGAGTGCAGCAAGGGAGTGTGTGGGGGTCAAAGGGAGGCATTTTAAACTTTAATTGAACTTTTATTTTTGGAGTTGGGATTGCCAAGGAATTTCAAATGTCTAAAAGGTAAATTGAAAAAAAAACTTATGAAATTTGGTGTTGAAAAAATATTTTCAAAGGATATAATAAAAGGTCACATGATGTGCCCTTTAGCTTGTGAAACGATATCTAGGGTAAATGTTATAACAAAATGCAACCCAAGGTCCATTCCCTAATTCCACATGCTTGGGGGCTAATGGGGTGTGTGAAAGTTTCAAAATGAAATTAGGATAAAGATGCTAATACAAGTTCACTAGCAACTTAACATGCGTAAACCAAACAACAAGGTGTTATAACAAGTTGGAATCAACCGGTGCATAAATTTAGTCATGTGGGCAACCCAACCTCATTTAATTCACATGACCCAAATCCAAGTTGGGAGAAGGCACCAATTTTCTCTTATAGTATATTATGTAATTGGTGGCAAGTTCTACATCGAAATGGTTAAATTTCTTAAGACTACCAATTGGAAATTTTGAAAACTATCAAATTATGAGTATCATTATCTTGCAAGCTCATAACTCGTGCATACAAACTTTGGTTAAAGAACTTCAAAGGTAAAGTTATAAGCTTTAATAAAATATTTCCAATGTTATATTGCACATTTCAATTAGATGTCATTTGACCCATGTTTTTGAGGTTTTAATGATTGGGAATTTAAATTGTATTTTGGGAATTATGGCCATGATCTGTCTAAACTTTATGGGTCATTATTTGTCTAAAATTGGGAATGAATCCTATGAATCTCAACACTTTTACCACTTTAACATAGGGGTTATGGGCACTTACATAATAATAATAATGAAGAGAGTGGTGAATTGTTCCAAGTCCAAGTTGTGATAAGAATCCATGTGAACTCATAGCTTGTTCGTGCACTCGATTTGGCTTGAAATGCACTAATTACCCTCTTTGTTTGATTCGTGTAATTTGATATGACTATGAGTTCAACTTAAAAATCTTGCTTTAAATTGATCTCAAAGTTGACCTTATTCTCTTGATGCATGAAACTAAATAGTGCACCCAAAGCTTACAAATCTTTGTAAGCTTTGCATTAGAAAGCTCAAGGCAATGCTAATTAATTATGAAAGATCAATGGTTTAAATGTTAGTTACAATTCCTTTTGATTTACTAACCCAATTACATATCACAATAGTTGATTTTCTCCATATAAATGTGTTTTCCTACAAAAACATTTTACATCATCTCTTGCAATAAAGTTTGCCAAGTTTAAGCACATCATCTTAGGTTTTGTTAGTGAAAAATATAAATACATGTACCTTGTTTAGTTCACATGAATTGACACACATTAATGACTAATGAATGAAACCCATTATAATTCAATTGTGATGTCAAATTGAACTAAATTAAATTGGGTTTGCACCTTGATTACCAAGTTTTATTCTAATTACACCCATCCTTTTAGGTTCCTCTTCATGCACACCACTTACCACAGAAAAAAAAAGAATTACAAATGCACCTCCATCACATTATTACAACCTTTCCTCTCAATTATCAATTTAGCTACATAACTTGCTCATATTTAAATTTATAAAGTGACCTACCTTGGGGCCTTCTTTACACCCCCTACCCCCTTATTTCAACCTCAAACCTTGCTACCTATTTGCAAAGTGAAAAAATATTATTGAATTGGAGCTTAATATTGGCTGCATTTAAGACCCTTGGCTAGTTTAATGTCTTACACTGGAATTTAACACCACAATATTTAACACATAAGATTTGAAATAATTATGTCAAGAGTAAACACAATAATAATGAAGGCACTTAGGAAAAAAGGGATGGGATGAAACTCATATTACATTAAATTTCAAATTTCATTCCCTATTTCAATGCAATGTATTCTTTATTTATTTATAAAAATCTCATCCCCTTAATGACCAAACTTAGGTTACTAATGTTGTGTTTCCTTCACTTTACAAATATCTCTATTGGGATTAGGATATAAAGGGGAAAATATATATGAAAATTAAAGCATGCCCAATGATAACAATAAACTAATTTTTTCAATGTATTTTAGATGAAGATTTACAATCAAATTGTAAAATATTGTTGCAAGTTGGTAAATATGCCCTTGTTAACAAGGTCTTGCATTCATATAAATAGAAAGAAATGATTGTCCTCAGTTAGTCAAGCATTATGATTGGCCTCATGTGGTATGATTCAAATGGTCTATACTTTTTCAATACATTCTTGTAGGTTTATGGGTGGGAATGCATGAAGAATTAACATTGTTCTTTGGTTGTGCTAAATATTGATAGAGGTTCAAATGGTGAATGTTGTTGGAGTGCTTTTAGATGGAGTAAAAAGTCATTGCATATTGTGGACAGAAAACACTTTTTCATCATATTCCTGCTAACCACAGTAGTTAGCTCTATGTAGCAACCATCCACATGTATCTCTCTACCTAGTTAGTAGTCACCAAGTGCCTTACTTATTTTACTTACTCACATAGCTAGTTTACCTAGGTACTAGTGTTGTTTTTTTGGCGTGAAATTTGGTCATTTTTTCATGAAGAAATTGGGAAAATTTTGAAAAAAATTTCAAGTGTAATTTTGACTATTTTTTTTCTTTGTTTTTGGATTTAGTGAATTTTTTTATGTCAAGAAATTATTTAAGAGAAAAATAAATTTAAAAAAAAACACTACTAGGTACAGTGAGGTCAAAGTCTAAGGGTCAACAAGATAGGTTATCGACGTGGAACCTTGGTAACAATTATGGGTTCATCCACAACTGAGTATTTTTTCAGTGTTGGGCAGTTATCAGAAATGAAAACTGAACACTGGTGGTTTTCTCAGGGCAGTTCTCAAAGAATATATAAGTGTGGTTGTTAATTTAAAAATAAATTAAAAAATCAAATAACCAGTTCTAAATATATAATCACACTTCTTAAAATTCTGAGAACCATTTTTTGATATATAATTGCAGTTCTCAGAAAATCTACCTGAGAACTGGTCAAAGAACCTTCCATAAAATTGCCAGTTCTTTACTGATTATTTCCTGGAAAAACAACCTGTTTTTTAAAATTATTTTAAAATTATTTATTTATTTATTTATTTCTGAATTTTTTAAAAATACCAGAACCAGATGTTGTTTGATTTCAGAACTGAAGATTATTATAAAAATACATAAATTTAAAAAAATTAACTACCCAATAGCGGTCATAAACCAGTGTTGTTGGGCACATTTTGATATTGTTAATAACAACAATATATCAGGTCAAGGAATTTTCTTTTTTCTATTTTATATATATATATATATATATATATATATATATAGGACAATTTTTTAAATAATTAAACTACTTGATTTTACGCTAGAAAAATAATTCCAAATATTTTCTCATTTATTTTTTATTTTTTACAAATCTTCAGATTTCTGTAAAAGGTTCCAGCAGGTAGCCAAAACTACAGAAGGATGCTTAAACTTTTTTTTAATTTCATATGTAATTTATAGCCTCAATTTTTGGCTAAATCTTCTTATCGAGTGATTACCATGTTTGCTACAATCACAAAATTTGAGAAATTTCAAATTTCAAGTTTTTAAAACCTAAATAAATAAATACTAAAAATAATTAAAAATATAAAACTAGAAGGCGCAGAGAAGAGAATTTGTACTTGCATGTTTTGCCCGTATGTAAAGAAATTGGTAGAATTTTTCTAGTGTAATTGGAGGGCGGGGTGCCATAATGCGTTGGGTTTAAGTCCTGGCAAAATGTAACCTTCATGTTGAACTACAATTTATTAGTGATAATCATATATTTTATTATTGGCTTCTTGGGGGTAAGAGGTAGACATGGTGCAAGGTTTCATTACCGACATCTACAACAAAAACAACATACACCTACATCACAAAACACATATTCAATTTATTCCACATGGTAGTCCATGTAGTTTAGCTTGACATTCATGGATGAAATTCATCCATAATCATTCACTATTTTCATCCAACATATGGAGTTTATCAATCATCATTCACTATTCACACCTAATGTATATTAGAGATGTGTTCAAGAAAACTCCTTAAGTAGTGAACCTTGTGTAAGTTGTTATGAAAACTATGTTAAGATAATTCTCCAAATATGTATAAACAAAAGTAGCACCACTCCCCACCCCCTTGACATACTAATCTCCATTAGTCAATGACTTTGAAACATTCCTCAAAAAATTTAATGACAATTTTAAGAACTTGGACAAAGTATGCACATTAGCTAGTGTCATGGATGACATCAAACAAAGAACCCCAATGTAGATCATTGAACATACATTTGGAATTAAAAGTTAATTATTTGAACAATATTCCATGTAACTTAGCTCATTGATGGATGAATGTCTTAATTTTCATCCATAATGAATGGTTTTATTCATTATCATCTAGTCCATTGTTTGTAGATGAAATCCATCAATGAACATTCATTTGCAATCATAATGAATGAAATTAACTCATCATTGTTCAGTTTTCATATGTAATAAATATCTAAGAATGTGTTCAAGCTTCATTGGATCATGGGTTGTGTGAAACTTTTCATGGAAGCTTCCTTGAGCTAATTCTTTACACAAATATAAATAAGGATGTATAAAATTATGATAGATTTGACACCTTAGTGTCAAATATATATATTTATTTGTATAAATGCATTTTCACATAGAATATAAAATTTTCAAGATTTTCAACTAACATTTTAAATATTTAATTTTTTTGACATGAATGAGAATGTTAATAAATTTTCATCCATTTTGATACATAATGTCCATGTGCTACATTTCTTGATTCTTGTGAACACTTGTTTTTATATTTTTATATTATTGTTTGTCACATTTTATTTCATTTTCGTAAGTTTCAAAATGCAATGGTGCATTACAATATGTGAAAGATTTGTGTTGATGAAAATGGGCGAGAATTTTAAGATATGATTTTCACTTAAATGTGTTTTGGTGTCAAATTTTAACATTTCACTAATAATAAAGTGGGGTGAAATTCATTAACTTAAGTCATTATGAGACTTTTAAAATGAAATAAGTTTAGCACACCTTAATCATTTCACCTTGTTTAAAATTATGTCATTATAGGAACATTTTGTACTCATCATGTTTCACTATTAATTGACATAATTCATTATTAATTTTTGAGTATTTCATTACAATTTTTAAAAATCCTTTGATATTTTTAATTTAAATATCTTAAGATATTGTGTCCCATGTTATATTTTATGTTATTTGAAATTATTTTACCCTAAATTATTTGAAATTATTGTATATTATGTTATTATTGGTAATTTTATTCTAGGTTATTTTTGGTTATTTACCTTAGATTTTTCTTGACTATTTTAGGTTATTTTGTTATAAAATATATAGGGTATAGCCTAAAATATTTTACCTATAATGACCTAAGTTATAATAGTTAGAATAATCTACAAAAAAAGAAAAACAAAATAACCAAAATAACTTAGGATGGAATAATCTAAAATATCCACAAATAGTATAAAATAATTTTAAAAATCCATGAACTAACTATTAGTGTATTCACTTATCTGTAGCCATTAATCCATGTTCACTAAAGGTTGACCATTTTCACCACGACAAATTTGTCCAAATTCACTCAAAATCTATTAAAATATAAAATGAACTTGGTCACATTTCCTCATAATGCCTACAATTTATCTAACCCTAACTTTTTGAAATTTTATTAATGTTGTCAATGGTTGAGTTGTGCAAATATGTGAAGTGATCATCATAATTCACAAATTTTTTTATTTTATCTCATTTTCTTCTTATATTATAGGAAGGGGATCTAATGCTTGCGAGTTCCAAGGAGTAGTAGTAGCATGTGATGGTGATGATGATGATGATAAGAATGTTGTTATTTTGAAACAATTGGAATCAACAAACAACTCAATTTGTTATTTATAACCTTTGTGTATTATGTGTCATTTTGAAAACTAGAAAGGACAAGGTGATGGAGTTTTCCAAAATGTTGATTTGTGTATTGCCAAAAAATAGACAAGTGTTTTACAATTGGTTGACATGGTAAACCTTCAAAGCTTTGGAATTTGTATCCAACATTGCTTGTTGCTCATGAAAAATTGTTAAGTTTTTTTTAATTTATTTGCATCATTGTTAATTTCATAAATTTTTCAAGGAAGTTTTTGATAAAGGGGCTTTGCTTCTTTGTTCTCAAGACAATGGATGTTAGTAGTTGGACAATCAATTGAAAAACAATAGATCTTTCAAGCTCCTAATGTTTGTTGTAGGTCATTTTGTATGCCAATAAACCTAAGTTTTCTCAAAACTTTAAACCCTTGTACAAGATCATCACAAAGGAAGGCTTGATGTGTGCATGCAATGAACCCATTAAGTTGAAAAACTTTCTCATAACAAAACATTTCATTTTAGCTATTTGATTAAGCTTTTGGACACCTTCCATATTCTTATTAGGATTTATTATTTTTAGATGGGTCATGGTTATTTTGACCTTAACCTTTTATTAAGTGCACACATAAGCATTAAGGAATACACTGATTCATTATCAAATGAGCTATAGTTCAATTGTTTTTAGTGGCTTTCAACAACACTCGGTCTCAAGTTAACAATTTATTCCTAGGATGGAAAACTTGATCTCTTAGGTATATAAACAATAGGCAACATTTCTTTTTGTCAAAACCACATTGTTTTGGAGCAAGAAGAATGAAGTGCATGGGGTTCTTGGATCTTTTCATAAATTGCATGTAGCAGGCCTTAAAAGTAGCATGTCTATCAATACACGATGAGGACCATAAATTGTCTAATACTTTGTTGATTTTTGGGTAGATTTCAATTGGCAATTTATTCACCATGTTGATGTGTTGGTATTTTAAAATTGTTGAGCTATCCATCTTTGAAACTTTTACCTAGCGATTTCCGACATGCTAAACCATTCGTTTATCTCTTGAAGTTAGTAACCAACCTTTTACTAATTCACATACTATGCAAATGAGTCATATTTGTTTACCACCATAGCTTGTCACACACTTGGCTAGTGTAACTTAATGTTCAACAAGTATGATTAAGATGAACTTACTTTCTATTTTGGAGACTCGGTTTCTAGTTTGAAAATGACATATTTTGATATTACTTTTGATATTATTCAATAGCCAAAAAATTATTGTGTTGACACCATTGTGCCGTTTGTTTTACCTTACATTGCATTTAGTAGTCACTTGTACTTGAATGTGGAAAAAGTGGTAGCCTTTTGAACTTAAAAACATTCATTGGGTTCTTACCACCACATTATGAATAAAGAAGAAGTTACTTAGACATTTTAGAGATAAATAAAAAGTGGATAGCTAATTGGAATCACTTGCCCAAAGACAAATATGTCACCTACATGCATATCACTAGAAGCACATGGTAGTTCTCCATTTAACTTGGAGAAATTGGAAAAATAAACCATGGTGAGAATAGACCTTAAGCCTCAAACACATATTCAAATGCAAAATTAAATGGCAATGCATCATAATAGCAAAATTACATTCACTCCATGTCTTCCATATTTTCATCATTAAACTCACTTTATAACACATCAAAGAGGTCTTCTTCACCATATCCAAATTCCTCCAAACCTTTGGCATCCACATATAAGGTTCTTCAAGAGTTATTCGACCATTTTTACAACAAAATAATCAAATGGTCAAAGTTATTAGTTCCCATATGATGTTGATGAAATCTTATAATCACACATACTATAGAAAAACCTTATTTTGTTTCTATTGGGCTCCCAACAATTCCAATGATTTGCCTAAGATTTCATCACCATTGAGAAACACTATTGAGAAACAAAATTTCATTTGTTTTCCATCACCCCAATGGATTCTTGAAATCTTTCAATTACACTATCAAATTGCAAAAACAACATTTACCTACATTTTCAAAACACAATGCACATATCAACCCATTTTGAACTCATTTGAACCCCAAACTTTTGAACTACTTTAAAAAGTATTTCAACATATTAATTAAATGCAAAGGCAAAAAGGTTTAGGCTCACATGCTCAATTGCAAAATCCTCTTCAATGATACTCCTACTAAACACTACATTTTGTTTTGTAGTTGATTCATTGACTAATGCTTCAAATGTCACATTGGGGTTTTTTTCATCAAATGGCACACAAAATGAAGATGAAATTAAACAAAACCATATCTTTTATTCCCTTAATAGTGTGACTAATAACATATGCAATTGAATTACTTGTCCTAAATGATTAAAAGGGGGTTTTTTTTTTGGTCCATGTTGTCCCCCCTTGAAAAGTAATCATGTTTGATTTGTTTAGATGGACTAAAATCCTTAATAAAATCAAACAATGTTGGTTACACGTGGATTGGTTCATGTCTATGTGGTGTTGATGCTTATACTAAATAATGTGATTAATTTAAGTCACTCCATGGATGATGTGGCTTGTTAAATGCTACATGTGATAGATTTCAATCATTATTTGAAGGCTATTTCATGTACACATACACGCCAAGTATTGGTGTGTAGGTCTTTAGGCATGCAAGTGTGTAACCCCTTAGACATGTAGGTAGGTAGGTTGTAGATTGTTGACATGGGTAGGTTGTAGGTTGGTAATAGGTAGATACATGATAGGTAGGTTTCGGGTAGGTAATAAATATATGGATAAGTAGGTAGGTAGGTTAGTAGGTAGGTAGTAGGTGGGTAGGTGATTGGTAGATATGAAGTTGGTCATAGGCATGTTAATAATAAATAGGTAGGTAGGTAGGTAGGTAGGTAGGTAAAGGTTTGGTAATATGCATGTAAGTAGGTAAGAAAGGGGTTGGTAGATAGGTAAGTGAGTAGGTTACACACAAGTACAAATAATATACATGTTTAGGGTTGGTTATAGGTAGGTAGGAGTATCAAACCATTTGTAGGATCTATTTATTTACAACCTACCTACCTACCTATAGTCTACCTTTTCTCCTACCTTCCTTTTTAGACATGTGTGTGTATAGAAATATAATGTCATTTGAACTTGTAATGGGGTGGACAATAATGCTATAATGCATGAAATTTCAAATAAATAGTTAATTTTTGTGTGATGACATTAATTTTGTCACCTATGGAGTGGTGGTCAAATGGTGAAGGCATTGTCTTGTGGCTATGGAGGTGAGGGGTTCAATTCCTTTTTGTGACACCATGTTCACACCTTGATGTTTACACATGGCCTACATTCTTTGGGGAAGGAAAAGGGAAACCTCCATGCTTGGAGTAGGGGGCTACATGCATAGGTTTACATTTTACATCCTTAGGCATTTATATTTAAAATAATTATTAAATAATTATAATTTTTTGTAATTATGATTTATCTTAGACCTATTAGTAAACATTAACTATCACCTATGTTGGTTTTCAGTCAAAATATACGTGCCACCTAAATATTATTAGTCACTTTGTCATTGTTTGAAATAATTAAGTTGTTATTTTTTGTTTGAAATGCTTGTCATAAACAATTGTTTCAATTTAATTGTAACATCTTGTCCAAAAGTTAATCTTGACTAAAATTCAATCATAAAAAGATAATATAAAAGACAAGATTTGTTGTAATGTAGGTAGCTATAAGCATAAAATTTATATCAAGTCATGGAAACATACTTTTTCTCAAAGAAATATTTGTTGAGTTGTTGTTCAATAAATAATAGGTAGTTAGGTAAGTAGGCAGGTTTTAAATATGTATAGACATAAAATTTAAATCAATCCATGAAAACAAAAAAAAATTTGACGAAATATTTTTTTAATTTTTGTTTAAATAATAGGTAATTATGTGGTAGGTAATCAAGTAGGTGGTAAATATGTAGGTACATGGTAGGAAGGTAGTAGAAAGAAAGAAAAAAGATTTAAAAAACGCATGTCAAAGTTTAGATTTGTATTTGGAAAAAAAAATAATATTAAAACATTATGACACATTATTTACAAAGTCATGTGATGGTGAGCCATTTGTTTTGGTGCAAAATTTTGCACCTATGCAACAAATAATAGATTTTTTGGTCACAAGATTATTTTTTTATTTAAAAAACTTCACCATGTTTTGAGGGAGAATTGTGTTAGGTCACCATATTTAGATATTAAGTCATAGTTCATTGTTGGAATAGAAGAGTTCTTAACTTTTGCTACTTGAATATGTGACTTGTTGCCAAATTTGGCGAAGACTTCTTGTGGGTGGTTGCCAACCCACCTACTTCATGAAAATGACATTAAAAACCATTGCAATGGTGTTGGTTTGCAAAGATATTGGCTTGTGCCCATCAATGATATTTTTTTCAACTTTTTGGTGTATCATTTGTTAGGTCACACCCCTACAAGGGACAAGAATTTTCACATTGATTTTTTGTGGAAGAGGTTTTGCTTTATATTGTCCGGTTTCACACTAGATAGGACAACTTTTTTCTCATGATATTTTCTTTTAGGTTTGGCCTTATATTTTTCAATTTCACACATGATGAATTGAGTGTTTTTTTATTGTTGAATCTATATTACAAATATGGATTGGTTTAAGGGGTGAGTGGGTTAGTACATGAAGTGGGTGGGTTAAGTTGGGAAGGTGTTCATTTGCAATAGTTGTGCTCGGAGTTGGGAAGTGGATAGAGGAGAAGTTCATGAAGGAGGCATGCGCACAAGTAGTAAGTGTTCATCATCCTCACACAAAAGCACAACTAGACCTATCTAGACAACCTTTGCGAATTCTCAAACACTTGCCAAGAAGCTTTGAGAAAGCTATGGCCATGGCTACATTTTCTTGTTGTGTAAGGTTATCATGGGTGCCTGCATTTTCTTCTTCCTCCTAGGCATTAGATGCAAGAAGTGACATGCCAAAATATGTTCATTTGTTTTTAAGTTCAACAATGACAATGCTTGCAAGTGGTTCCTTCTCCAAACAATTTATCTACGTTTCAAACATGACAATGTGAACTTTTTCACATTGAAAAATAATGGAGTTTTGAATGTATCATAATGTTAGAGTTTGTTGATGGAAGTAAAATAACCACTCTCAAGTACCCAATTCCACTTTTCAAATGTGTGTTTAAGGTTTTTCTTTGTGTTCTTAATCCTTGAGTTTCGAAACATGTGCAAAACATATTCCCATATTTTGACCTAGGTTCTGCTAGGCATTGAGGATAAAAATCTAGCAAAATTTGATGCAAAAGAAAAACAATTGGTTGGTTACTCTTTTTGAAGTACTTAAAAACATTGGATATCACTTTTTTTTGAATTTGAGGTTTTGTAAATAATTGTGTTGATTGCATGTAAGTGGGTGTCAATTATCTTTTTTCTTAGTGTAAAATAGCTAGCCTTTGGCACTACTTCATGTAGGATGTTTTGAACAATTTTATCATATGGGATTCCAAAATTGTACATGGAAAATGATCATGACTAAGTATTTCCCCTTTTTCACTTCATTAATGGTGCTCTTGCTTTGTGAACACTTGGGTTGCTAAGTATGGGTATTCTATATGTTGCAAGAAGGGGTAAAAGAAGGTGGTGTCAAAAGTGAACAAGTGTTGTGTATGGGTTCCTTATATCCACATGGAGTCTCTTATTTGATTAAATAAAAAGATCTAAATTATAAAAAGGCAGTTATGTCAATTGCCCCATATGCATGGAGTTAGGTGAATTGACTTCTAAAAGATTTGTAGACTTTATCATGTAGACTTTGAAAACTAAAGATGTGTTAGAGTTGTATTTAGGGTTTGGTTCTTTGTCTTGCCAACCAAACATTTGCATTTGTTTTTGTTTTTTCTCTTTTGATGTTTTGAAAGGTTTTTGCCTTGTTATTTTAATAACAAAGAAAGTTACTTGTTTGTTAAAGTTTCAAAATTAAATTCAAAATGTTTCAAAAATTTTGTACTTAGTTCATGTTTAGTTTTCATCTTTCAATTATTTTTTACTTTTTTTCGCTCCTTTGGTCATAGTAGTTGTTGGTAGACAATAAGCAATTTTTATTAGTTTTGTAGTCCTACAATAGAGGTTGTTGGTTATTCAACCATAATTTTTAAGTAGGTCAAAAAATGAGAAATCCAAAGGAGTAGATATTGTTTATATGTGCACTAGTGTTTTTGTTTAAGGTTTTAAAAACATCACTATACATATACAACAACAATTTTGAATCTATGGTTTTTGGCATTTGTTTTTAGGACAAATTTTTAATTCATTTACATTTTATGTAAATGAAAACAACTTGGTGTTGTGGGTTATTGGTATAAGAAATGTTGGATTTTACTATTGAAAATCTTACATATTGTTTTTTTGAAGGTTTAATTTTGGGCTATAGAAATATAATTTGAATGATGTGGATTTTTTCCTAACCAAAGGTGAATGAATGGGTTTATGGGTTTCTAACTTTCAACTGATTGCAATCCCAAGTTTTATTTAATCTTTATATTTTAACAAAAAGGTCAAGTACATAAAATAATAATAATAATTTTGAAGTGTAAATAATGATCATGTATTGTACATGATCAATAATAAACCACTTATTTAAAGCCCAATAATGAATAAAAGTATATGACTACATTTTTAAATACATTATAACAAAACAATTGAATAAGTTGGAAATGGAATATAAATAATATTTTTACTTAAAATTG
>Ga0116231_10003488_pt1 | contig 32668 bp, 22 predicted proteins | sample S1TSphgellanicum_2_FD_89695 | JGI IMG/M metagenome (GOLD analysis project Ga0116231, IMG submission 89695) | Host-associated microbial communities from peat moss isolated from Minnesota, USA - S1T2_Fd - Sphagnum magellanicum MG | ecosystem: Host-associated > Plants > Peat moss > Unclassified... | reverse complement strand
GGGGGGGGGGGGGGGTGTGTGGAAGGGGAAGGAAAACCGTTTTTTGGGGCATCCACTGAAGATGGTTTGAACACACTGCAAAACGATTGCACATTAGAAAATATCCATTCAAATCTGTAAAACAAATCAACATCCCAAAACCAAGAAAACCTAAGGAGATGAGACTACTCAAAGTATTTGTCATCATGCACAAAAAACTAATGCCAATTCCTACACAATTCATATTCATGCAAGATCGTAACATGATGGTAAGAATTTGGATACCCAAAATCTAGGTAAAAATATAAGTTTCAACAACCAACAACCATGGTGATGTTCATCGAGTAGATATTTTTGTGTCCATTAAACCAAACTTTACAAGCCACATCATTCCATGGTTTGTGGATCTTGATGAATGTGCCAATAATGAACCCAATGCAACCTTTGAACTTTGGTATGGTGGTGCCCAATTCGATATGCTCATATACTATGAACCACTAAAACTCATCCTCAATTGCATCATTGATGTAAGATGCAATGAAAATGGCATCATCACAAACTACACTCTTTGACTGATTCCATAAAACGCATCATACATACAAACATTGTCATGTTTCATCTACAAAATGAATTTTACAAGGTGTTGTTCATGAATCAATTTTGAAGGATGCCCTATTTGTATGTAGTAATCATTTGTAAAGTTCAACTTTTAATTTAAAACTTTAAAACCAAAACCCCTATAACTAAAACTTTAATCCAAACCCTAAACCCAAACCATAAAACTAACATTTTAATTTTAATCCCTAAAATTATAACCTTAACCCTAATCCATTAATCCAAATGTTAAAATCAAACCCTTTAAATTAAAACCTTAATTTTAACCCCCAAACCCAATTTTTAAAACAAAATTTTTAATCCAAATCTTTAAATAAAAGCCTTATCCTAACCCCTAAAATGAAAACTCTAATCCAAACCTCAAACCCAAACCCTTAAAATTAAAAACCTAATTTTAACCCTACAAATTAAAACTCTAATTGTAACCTTAGATTTTAACCCTTAAAACTAAAACTGAAACCTAAACCCTAAAATTAAAACCTTAATGCTAACTTCAAATACTTAAAACCCTAATCCAAACCCAAAAGAAAATCTTTAATCAAAACTTTAAATGCAAAGTCCTAAACCTTGAACTTTAATCCAAACCACCAAACCACCAAACCTTTAAACCAAATCTTCAATCCAAGCCTTAATTTCAAATCTTAAAATTCAAGCATCAATCAAAAACCCTAAAACCAAAATTTTAATTTAAAAACTTGAATATGGTGTTCACCTATAGGTCATGCATGGTGGCAATGGAAGGTATTGTTGAAGTCAACTTGTCAAACTTGGCAAAAATGAAGTTAATCAAAGTTTTGAACAATCTTGGTGTTGCTCACATAATAGTGAACATATCCTTAATCCCCACACTTGAATCCATGGATTCACCCGCATCCTCCTACAATTCATTGACATTAAAAAGATCAAATGAGTTAATAGTAACAATTGTAAAATTAGAAACATGTTTGCAAACATTTCTTGTATAATCTCATCATCACTTAAAGATGAGGAGATATAACTATCTTTTGTAAAACTAAAACCATGGCTTGAAAATGAAGCCATGATCTCCAAGTGAAATACCTTTTTGTGAGTGAGAAATGAAAAAAAAAAGTAAATGAAAGGTGGTCCCATTTATAAAATCCTCGTCCATAAAACAAAGCTCAAAGGTTTAAAATAAAGGTTATGATTCATCCTTTTCCACAAGGTTGAAAACAAAGATTTTGGATTGTGCATATGGTTTAACGGTTTAGGAGCAAGGATGGGAATTAGGGGTTTGGATTATAATTTTGAACTAAGATTGGTGGCTTTATATACACCAAGTAGGCCTTAATATGTAACACCATAAGTAACCCTTCATCTAAATAGCCTTGTAATTAACAATTAGGTGATCTTTAACTTAGGTAGGTTGTTATGTAGTCCTTAGTAAGCATTCCATAGGTAACTTTTAAATAACTTTTTATATAGTTCAATAAGTAGCTCCCAAGGTATCTTCTAACTTCAAAAATCCCTAGATAAAAACCTAAATAGCTCCAGATAACCCCAAAATAATCCCTAGATAGCTCTTAAATAATCTCTTATGTAACTTTATAAGTAGCCTTTAGGTATTTCCTAATTTAAAAATACCCTAGGTAACTAGGTTAACTTAAGACTTGGTAGGTTAATGAGAATTTTAAAGTATCAATGGAATTCTAAAAAGGGATAATTATTTTCAATGTTCAACAAAATAATGTTGTGTGAAGACTTGAAATTCTTTTCAAGCCAATGGGATTGCTGGATTTGACAATTTGAATTTGTTTTTTTAGTTATCTTGAGTAAACTAAAAGTTCAATGTGTAATACGTAAAAATGGTTCTAACACATTGTTTGTGCATTTTGTTTTCATACTTGGCACCACAAAACAGAAATGGGATTACATGTTCCCAAAAAAAAACAAAAAATTGAACAAATTTGGCTATTTTTTAATGAAAAAAAGGGAAATTTTGCCAAAAAAAAGAATTAGTGCCACCTTTGGACAATTTTTTATGCAAAAAAAAACTACAAATTGACATGTATTGGTCTTGATTTTATTTTTTCAAACGTCTAAAATTCCATATTAATCTAGTACTAGTTTTGCATCCAAGGCTGACTTTGTCCTGGTATATGCCAAGTATAAACTTGGTATTGGTGTTGGTATAAGGTAGGCATCTATCTATGAAGGAAAGTAGTTTGTATTGTTTCATATTTATGAAATTCAACTAGGATGCTTTAGATTGTGTTCTTGGTGTCTTTGGAAAGCTCTAGACAAGGAGGGGTGCATGTGCTTAGTTCCATGGTGTTTGGACCTGCGGTGCAAAATTTTGTGAATATTGAATGATTTTTTCACTGAAAATTAAATAAAATTTTAGCTGAAAATTTCAAAGCAATTGGAATGTGCCTTTAATGTTATTGGATAGACCTTGATGAGCCAAATTTAATGGAATTTATTTAGTAAGATTTGGTTTTAGAATGTAAGAGATATTGATTTTTAAATGATTTTTTCCATTGAAAGTTCAAATAAATCCAAAAAACTAGGTTTTCAAAAGGAAAAATTAATTGAGGATGGCCATAGTGACCTAACCCCCATGACTGCACCAATTCCATTTTGGATGAACTCAAGTTCGTCCAAATTGTTGGATCTCCTGCAAGCATTGAGGTTGGGTCATTTTTAATTTTTTTTCCTTCATTTATTTTAGGGCTACCCATAAAAAAAAATCTATTCGACTGCCCAAACATTTCAAACACCAACTACCTACCTGACTTTGCATGTACCTACCTCCACCCCACCAAAAACCCTAAACTTCACTACCACTCAAACCTTGCCGTTGTAGTTTGTAGGAGGGGAGGAACATTATTATAACCAAAATTTGAATGTAGCCAAAGGAGCAAAGGAGCTGTTAAATGATTAGGAATGACTAGGAACCAAATGCTACTACATGTCAACTTAATATTGTTGTAACATCAAAATGTAATCAAACATTGTTGCAAAATCAAAGCACATAAGTGGTGTTGAAGTGGTGTTGCAAAAGCAGTGTTGAAAACGTGATGTAGAAGACATTGCTGAAGTGCTATTGTAGAAGACGTTGCTCTAGAAGATAATGTGTGCATCTATGGCAAGTAAGTGTACATCAACCTTGTTCATGTCTATCATTGTAGTGAGGAGGTGGACGAGGCCCTCTCTTGTATTTAGCATGATGGAATCCATTGCAATGTGCCAAGAGAGGTCATCCAGGTGAACTCTTGAGATATAAGGCATCTAGGCTTGTAGCCGATGGTTGTCGTCCCACACAAAAAACATTTTCCCAGTGAGCTTTTACAAATTTTCATCCATGTTTAACACTTCTTCAAATTATGCATTCACAACCTTCCAATGAACGTCCCACTTGTGGATGTGATATGCAACAAATTCCTCCTCCCCCTTCTAATTCATGAGAGAGACATAGAACATTTTGTTGCCTCTTGATAACCCATTTGAAACAAATGTTCCATCTTGAGCACATTGATATTAAGGGCAACCTTACAATTGGCATGTTTATCATGTGGCATAGTGGTATGTTCATTCGAGCCTTGGCTTTGGGATGAATCTTATGCCTCCAACATTTCAACTATCTTGACCTTATGTTCTATTTGGACCTGGAAAACATCCTTGTCTCCAATTATATTGATTGCCTTCAATTGCATTTGAAGGCCCAAAAGTCAAGCTAGCCTTTTGAGTAGACAAGATCATGATGGAGTTAGGTTAAATTGGAAACAATTCACAAGAATAAACAAGAGAGGACCGAGATGTAAATATTCTTTCACAAGAAAAATTGGATAGAAAATACTTGTGTAGAGGTGGTTTTCAGCACAAATTGAGATTCATGTACATACATCTCTTTGCCTTGTTGTGAATCAAAGCTCTACACTTGCAAATAAGTGGGGACAAAATCAACTTGAAGAATATAGAAAATTTGAAAAACATCAATATCATGAAAAGTTGTGAATAATGAAAATACATCCTCAGAATTGTCTTCCAACAACCTTTATTCAATCAACTCATCACCTTCCAAAAATGGAACAACCTACAAGAGATAATTAAATGAACGCAAAAACAATATGCATAATTTGAAAACAAAATGTGAAAAAAAGTCAAAAATACCTCTATGAATGGACTCCCTATTTCGATAGAACTCTGCAAAATAAAAAAATAGGCAAAGAAGGTTAAATAAAAATCAAGAATTGCATTGAGGAAACTAATTTGAGGAAATTTTTGGACCCTTGAAAGCTTTAAGCTTGGCCAAGGCTTTGGTTTTCAGGAGGGCTCAAGGCAAATTTTTTTGTTCGGCCTCCAACTTTTAGTGTTGAAAGTTGGAGGCTGAACATAAATTAGTTTATGATTGGCATGCTTAATTGTTCTTAAAGAGCAACTAAACACACTTTTTTTTGTGCTTGGCCTTTCATAAATCCCCCAAGCATGAATTTTGTGAACTCCATGATAGGCCGAATGCAAATTGTTTTACTTGGCCTCCAACTTTTGGCACTAAAAGTTGGAGGCCAAGCAAAACAATTTGCATTTAGCCTTTCATGGAGCTTTCGAGCTTCATGCTCAGGGGCACCATGAGAGGCCGAGCAAAAATCTCTTTGCTTGGCTTCTAACTTTCGATGTTGAAGTTGGAGACTGAGCAAAAAAAAATTAGTTCAACATCTCATGGAGCTCTTGAACTTTGTTTTCAAGGGCTCCATGAAAGGCCGAATGTAAATTTTTTTGTTCGACCTTTCATGGAGTTTTCGCACTTTATGCTTGAGGGATCAATGAGAGGCTGAACGCAAAAAAAAACACGTTTGGCCTCCAACTTTTGATGCAGAAAGTTGGAGGTAGAACCCATTTTTTTGTAATCAGCCATTACTAGAAAGCTCCTAAACATGTAAAACTCAATTTTTTTGTTTTGGTCCCTCTTGGAGCTTGAGAGCTCCAAGGGAGGCTGAATCAAATTTGTTTGTGTTTGTCCTCCAACTTTTAGCATCGAAAGTTGGAGGTTAAGCATAATTTTTTTATTTTAGCCCCTCTTGGAGCTTTTGAACTCCAAGGGAAGTTGAGGCAAATTTGTTTGTGCCCAGCCTCCAACTTTCGACATTGAAATTTGGAGGCCAAGTGAAAAATGCTTTTCCTCGGCCTCTCTTGAAACTCCTTAGTATGGAACTCGAGAGCATCAAGAGAGGCTAAAGAAAAAAAAATTGCTTCAGCCGAACTCTTAATAAACCTAAAAACTATAAGAAATATTATTTAAACACAAAAAATAAAAGAAAAGAAACATAAAACAAATAATTTGAAAGAGAAAAAACTTAGAAACATGAAATTGGGAAAGCTTGGAAGCTTATTTCAAGTTGTTGTGTTGTTCATGTGTCCCCCACCTCCTACAAGAACAAGAACATAATGAATTTATATGTGAAAATGTCAAGCAAGAAATTAGGGTTTCTAACACACCTTTTTCAAAAAACAAAGCTTGGAAACACGATTTTAAGCACAGTTCCGTCTTCTCTTCACACAAGAAACATCTTTTCATTCATACTTGATGCAAGGCCAAAGGGTCACAATTCATATCCACTCAACTTATTCTAGGAACTTCGAATGTGCATCACAAAACAAATTGCGCTTTTCATTGGCCTCTAAAACAAATGATTAATGGTCTTTTCTATTGAAATCAAGCTAATTATATTTCATAAACTAGCTAATATTCACTACACATTAGAATTTTTTTTCTTGCCTTTTCAACTTGATCACCCTTCGTGGAAGAAAGGTTGTTCTGCATATCTTTTGTCAACTGTAGTTTTTTCTTGGCTGGCATCTTGATATTGCGTTTGGGTTGTGTAAGATTTGTCCACTAAAAACTTTTCTTTTGTTTTTTTCATGTTGGAGTTCTGGAATTCTTTTCATCAACACCCTATTCCTACATCTAAAACTATAGCTTTTCTATTCTAAATTGTAATGTTCAACTAAAGACAATAGTTGTTCCCTTTCTACAAACTTCAGCATCTTTGTCTATTTTTTAGTCTTGTCCCCTTACAAAGAAAATGACTATGACTGTTACATTCGTCTTCATCTCTTGCTATTCTTACAAGACCATGGAAGAAAATGACGATGAACGCAACGTTCGTTATCCTCTTCTGGTCTTCTTATGAAACTAGGGTAAAAAACAATGATAAGCGCACCTCGTTCTTGTCTTTTTCTTTTTTTTCTTGCATTGTAGAAGAATATGATTCGTCATCTTCTAATTATTTTTATTGAATTGTAAAAGACAATGACACCTCATCATTCATCTTCTGCAACTCAAGAAAAAAACAGAAAAAATAGAAAAACAAAAAGAGGATGACAAGTTGGGATTTTAGTTTGTCATCTTTTAGTTTTTTTTTCCTTAGTTGCGAAAGATGACGACGAGCTGGGATCTTAGCTTGTCCTCATCCTTGGTTATTTTTCTTTAGTCATAGAAGACAACAAGCCTCCCGTCTCATCGTTGTTTCATAATGTTTTTTCCTCAGTTGCGAAAGATAATGACAAGCCAGGATCTTGGCTCATCATTGTCCTTGGTTATTTTTCTTTAGTTGCAAAAGACGACAACAAGCCTTTTAGCTCCTTGTCATCTTCTACATTTTTTTTTCAATTATAGAAGACGACGACGAGCCGGGAGGCTTGTTGTCATCTCTTAGTTTTATTCTTCAGTTGCAAAAGACGACAACGAGCCGAAATTTTGGCTTATTGTCATCCTTGGTTGTTTGTTCTTCAATTGTAGAAGACAATGATAAGTCGGGATCTCGATTCGTCATTGTCCTTGGTTGTTTTGCTTTAATTGCAGAATATGACAATGAGCCTCTCGACTTGTTGTTTTTTACATTTTTTTCTTCAATTGTAGAAAACAACGACAAGCCAGGAAGTTCATCGTCGTCTCTTAGTTTTTTTCTTTAGGTGTAGAAGACGACAACAAACTAGGATCCCAACTCATTGTTGTCCTTGGTTGTTTTGCTTCAGTTGTAAAAGATAACAACGAACCCCCCAACTCGTTGTCATTTTCTACATTTTTTTCTTCAATTGTAGAATATGACAACAAGTTGAGAGGTTCATCGTTGTTTCTTGGTTTTGTCCTTAAATGCAAAGGATGACAATGAACTAAGATTTCAACTTGTTGTCATCCTTGGTCGTTTTGCTTTAATTGTAGTAGACGACAACATGTCTTTCGGCTTGTTGTCATTTTCTGCATTTTTTTCTTTAGGTGTAAAAGATGATGAGGAACCAGGAGGTTTATCGTTGTTTCTTGGTTTTATTCGTCAAGTGCAGAAGATGATGATGAGCTGAAATCCTAGCTCATCATTGTCCTTGGTTGTTTTTCTTTAGTTCAAAAGATAATAACAAGCCTCTTGGCTCGTTGTCATTTTTCTGCATTTCTTTTTTTAGTTGTAGAAGACGACGACAAGCCGAGAGGCTCATCGTTGTTTTTTGGTTTTTTTCTTGAAGTGTAGAAGATGATGACAAGCCTTCCAACTCATCGTTGTCTTCTATGTTTTTTTCGTTGTTGTACAAAAAGGCACCACATGTCATGCCTAAGATTTAATGTAATTATTAATAAAATTTCAATTATAAAAATTAATGTGAATTGAAATAATATAAATAATTAGTCAATATAACCAAATAATTTTAATAATATAATAATATATTTTATATTAATTCAATTTGATTATAATGAAAAATATAAGTAAAATAATTTAATTTTATAATTAGATTATATTAATTAATTTTAATCAAAAATGATTTTTTAAAAAATATAGGGATTTTAAGCCTTTAAATATAATATAATTTATTATTATTGACAAAAGGAACATCTAATTTTGCAATTCTTCTTGTTACAAGTTGTTATTTTTGTATAAAAAAATTGTAGTAGGTTGGAAAAAATAAATTACTATCCTTTTTTATATGTTGTTTGTAATTGTTTGTTTAAAGGGGCTTGAAATTCCTGGCAATTGCCATTGTTGGGGAGATTCAAACTTTTGTTTTTTTTTTTTGGATTGATTGTTGTTCAATTATTTGAGTGTTTTTGTTATAGGATGGCACTTCCCCAAAAAAAACTTAAATGCCAAAGAAAGGTGACTACTGATAATCAACAAGTGAATGTTATAGCAAATGAGGAGGAAATTGAAGTGGAACAAATAATTATCACATATATTCCTACTTTTGAAGGTAAAGTTCAAACACATTCATATTCTTGAAAGTAAATTTGTTGTGATGGATGATACATTTCACATGATAGGGTTTAAAAAAGTGTAATGCAACACATTGTGAATAAAAAATCCCAATCTAAACCTTAAAGCCCATCTTCATTTTCTATTTGAAAATGGGGATGGTGTATTTTTTTGCCCAATTTTTTCCAAGCAATATCCTCATTGTTTGAAGGGTTTAATTGCTAGCCTATTTATAATGCCCTCCTTGTATTTAATGTTTATTTGTTGGTTTATAATACCTTCATATTTTTAGAATTCTCTTGTTAGTCTATTTGCAATACTTTCATAGTATGTAGGGTTTTCTTGCTTGTATGTTTGCAATACCTTCATATGTTGTAGGGTTTTCTTGGTAGTCTATTTGCAATACCTTCATATTTTGTAGGTTTTTATTGTTGGCTTGTTTGTAATATTTTCATCATTCTTAAAGATTACCTATTGGTTTGATTTTTATTTTTGTTCTTGTAGGGGTTGTGGTGGCTTCACATGAAAGTGATCAAGTATAAGTACCACCAAATCATGCAATGGAAAATGCAAATTGGGTGCACGAAAGGTCAAGGTGGAAATGTAAGATCAATGGATGCACTAACACTTATGCAACCAAATGGTTACTTCATCAACATTTGGACAACAAACATGGGCTTCACATGGAGGTAGGCAAATTTGGCCATCCTTCTACTCATGTTGGGGGACCAAGGCAACAAAATCATTATGCTATGAATGTTCGAATTTTGAGCAACCCGCATGCAAAGTGGAATGAAAGAAAGCCCTTGATAGAGTGAAAAAGAAAGCAAAGTTAGAGTGATATGAACTCCAAGCCCAAACACAACAAATGGAACAAGTTAAGCGGCCTTTGTTGGTACGTTTAGCCTCCAAAAGCTTGTTGGGCATCATTGGGATTTCGGCATGGGGGGTGGGGTTCGTTCCACAAAGTGCATGGGCGCACCTTGAGAAGGACAAGAACCTTGTTGAGATAATTCGAGCAAGCAGAATTACCTATGCAAAACCTTTGAAAGTTGCATGGGGCGCTCAGAATTGGACATTGGAATCCAATAAACGCAATTGAGCCAAACAAATTGTTGTAATATCCAAGTATCACAATTCCAAAATCCTTCATGGGCGGTATATTTCCATACTTATACTTCTTCTTTTTTAAAACATTGTTTGTATCTTAACATTGGAATCTAATTTGCTTTTTTGTTTTCTTTTGTTAGGTTTCGGGGCACAACAAAGGAGGCTTTTGCTACAAAATCCAATTCAACTTGTGCTTGACCATCATCAACTACTTATTCATCACCATGCAACAAAAGTTGTAGAAGTTGCAACAAAATATCGCACCAATATGGGCATTCCTTCTAGTTCATCCTCCTAAGAAGAATAATTATAAATATAGCTTTAGTGCACATATGCACCATTTTTGTATCGAGCCATTATAGATTAACTTAACATGATATATTTTTGTCACCATCCTTTTTGTAGTGTGGTTATTTGAACATTTTTGTATCAATCCACTTGTTTTAATTTTGACCTCTAATTTTGGGATTTGTAGATTTTGGGTTCATCTTATGCCATGTTGCACATAATATCCCCATGCATTACGAGTGGATTACATTTACTATAAACCAAATGAGCAATACCTTCATCTAATAGGGCTAGAACATTTTGTGGCCATGCCAAAGCATTTAAGCAATACCTTAATTATCCTTATCATGAAATACTCACATAATAACCTTAGGGAAATTTTTTTTTATATAATTACATTGCCGATTTTCATGAAAGGACCCCTTGGTGCATAAACCAATTTATCTATGCGAGTATTGCAAACTTTTGATCTTTTCTTGTTTATGGTTGGGTTTTCCATAAAGCGATTCAAATTGCAATACCCGTAGATCAACCACCTCATGTTCATGTTCCATTACCTTAATTTAAACTTTTGCCTAATATATGTTTCAAATAAATAAGAGGGACATTGGGTTTAGGGAAATTAAGCACACCTCTTTGTCATTAATTGTTTTAACGTAACCTTTTTCCTAAAATTTATATTATTTTCATGGAATATTTTTTAAGTGAATTTATGTATTCACATACACACATATATCTAACGAGGTTTTTTTTTCTTCTTATTTTTCATTAAAGGATAGGAGAATGAAAGTGACTATGTGGCAAAGGTATGAATGATAAAAAACCTTCCCATTGGTTGGGGTCCCCCCCCAAATTAGGTCTAAAACACAAGTTGATAGTCTATACACAATTTAGGGTTATTGAAAAAATTCCAAAATTAGGTTTAACACTTAGTTCTAAAAAAATTATTAAATTCCACCATTAAAGTTATGCAACCAAATCTTTTTGTGTTTATTTAATTTATGGTCAATGTAGGGATTTTTTGTTACATACAAAGGTTTTAACTCAACATTTTAAGGTTCATTATATAGGTTTGCTTAAATTTTCAAATTTAAACCCATGCATCCATTAGGTTGTAATGTTTACATGATGAGGGTTAAAGTTTTCAATTTGTAATACCATACCTTATCACCCTATGTCAAATCTCAAATTGCAATATTTAGGTAAATCTATGTTATGTAACCCCCCTTGATTTCATAATGCAAAAACTTGTTCCTTCATCATCTAAGGTTATGTAAGATCATTTTGTTTACCAAATGCAATACTTGCATGTAATGTATAAAAACAATAAGGAATATAAAAAAGATACCTATTTAAAAATTTAAAAAACCAATTATCAATACCTTCATCTTTTGGTGTAGGCATTGACTGTGGGCATGTCCTAATTTTTCCAAACCCTAATTTGCAATACCTACATTGTTTACAATGAGTGTTAGGGTGACCATTAAGGCAAATTTGCTTTTATTAATGTAATGTAATACTACCAATCTGCCATAGTAAGCTTATCATTATACCTACACAAATCTATATTTTGTACCTTCACCAAAAGTCCCCTTTTGGTTAATAAATATTTATTATGTAGGTATTGCAAAAACTTAATCCCTCATCATCTAAGGTTACTAAGGGGGATCTTGTCCACCAAATGCAATACCTACATTTAATGGACCAAATGAAATAAGAAATATCCAAATGATATTTATAACTAAAGCAAATCATCATTATAATGAAAAAGGTAGGATAATACTTATATTAAGTGGTCAAATCCCCCTTTGGAAGGAGTAAATAATTTGCAATACCTTCATCTAACATAATTAATACCCATGAAATATATGAAATTATATGCAATACTTGTATTAATGTTCGTTAATCCTTAACTATGATATACCCTAAACCTTGTAATACCAATTAAATGCCATAAAAAACAAAATGGGCAAGCATTACCTACATATTGACATGGTGATTATTGTACAATTGACTTGTAATACCCACCTTTATATGACATTTGAGTGAGATATTCTTGTTTGGGAGTTTTAGAAGATATGTGTTATATAGCTTTAATAAGGTAACTTTAATTTTCAAACCCTTTATGTTCACTGATACAAAAATCAATGTATTAACACATAAATAATCTATTCTTTGACACAATTGTAATATGATGCACATTTTAATAATAGAAAATTAAAATGGGGGATAAGTATAAATAAGTTTGTGTTTTTTTAAAAAACTTGTGAACCTTCTTCTTATGGGTATTTCCATGTTTTAACATCGTCTCATGCCAATCCTTCATCTAGTGCATTGAATTACCAAGTCCATCATTGATGCAATGAAATACCATGCCGGGATGCATGACTTCATTCGCCTTGGAAAGGCGAATACTTCATACATTTGTTGCAATAACATGCAACAATGATGTGGTGTGGTCTATGAGTTGAACCCCACCTTCTTTGATTTTGTTGATGATTTCTTGCATTATGTCACCCATTCAAGCAAGCGCTTTCTCTGTGGGGGTGGATGAACTTGAAGGTTGGTTATGATCCTTCTTCTTTTTCTCATTGGGGGAGGTATCATTCGATGTCATAAGCTCACACATATAAAAAAACCCATGGTTTTTCAGATTGATTTTCATCCACCTTTTCATCATCAAATTTATTAGCATAAATGTGCAAATAAGTAGGTTCCGTAAACATGGCGGCAAAACCTTCATGATCAAATCCAAACCATGTCCCACAATATTGAATGATATTTTTTTTACTGAAATTGATACATGTAAAAATAACAACAACTTGATGTTTGAACAAGTTTCCACGCAACACCCATTCACATGTGCAGCAAGCATACTTGGTGAAAAGAAATGGGACCTTATATGTCATATTTGAATGTTGTTGGTTTTGTAACATCCATGCATGGCCAGTTTCGTTTGAATCATCTATCCCATGGGTGACATTGGTGTGACGGATCAATGTGACCTTTTCAATGCTTGTTTTCACAATGTGTTCCACAACCTTATTTTTTATGAGCTCGCGTTTCTTCATTTTAGTCATGTGCATGTAGTGTCTTGTAACCATTGTTGTGAGTCTCCACATTAACCAATCAATCTATCGACCTTGAAGCCCCTTTGTTTCCAAAAAGAACCAACGTTTCAATGCCCCATGGTAAAATTCAATTGATGCTTGTGTGTCATGGTTTGAATGTGGCACTCGTTAAAGCCCCACCATCCATATATTTATAATAAGATACAATGTGCATCCATAAATTATTGTGCATGTATTGCATTTCCTTTTACCATATATAGTGGGATTAATGTCATACTATACAATGTGCATCTTTAAATTGTCATGCAGGTATTGCATTTAGGGCTCCCACATATAATGTGGATTATGGTCATAATGTGGGTATTACATTTTTCCCCCACATATAATGTGCGTCTTTAAATTGTCATGTAGGTATTACATTTAGTGCTCTCACATATATTGTGGATTAGGGTCATAATGCGGGAATTGCACTTTACACTCACATATAATGTGCATCTTAAAATGTCATGCATGTATTATATTTAATGCTCTCACATATAGTGTGGATTAGGGTATTAATGTGGGTATTGTAATTTACCCCCACATGGGATTGCTAAGTCCATGATTAGTGTTTCTACCTTAATCCAAATAGTGAATATTTTGGGATATGCACAACATGGTGGAACAACAATAATGGATTGAAAGTTAATTCATGTACCAACTTGGAAATAAAAGGTCTAAAATACCAAGTCCATGAATCACCGAGCAAATATTGTGTGAAGCTTTCAATGATCTTGTTTCTCCCACGACTCATGAAGGTTTCAATGTTTTCACTTGGTTCAATGGGCATGTACATGACGATGTGAAAGTCATTCAATATTGCACGTTGCACCCCATTGTTTTTGATTTTTTCCATTGAACATAAGTGTCAAACCTTTAAGATGTGCCATGCACAAAGGTAAATGGTCGCCCCACACAATCCTAACCTTGCATAAAATATTAATTTATTATCATTTCAACTAATAACATTATTTACAATGGAGGATGTGGAATGGAATTTTGAAATGGTTGCATGTACATGAAAGTTCAAAAAAATGTAGAAAGAAAGTAAAATTCACTATAAAAGTTAACCAATAAAATATATAGGTTTAGCCAATAAATAGAAATTTAGTCAAGAAGAAATATAGGTTTAACTAAGAAATAAAAGTTACAAGTTTAGTAAAAAAGAAATATAGGTTTAACCAAGAAATAAAAGCTACAAGTTTAGTCAAAAAGAAATATAGGTTTAACCAAGAAATAGAAATTTAGTCAAGAAAAAATATAGGTTTAGCCAAGAAATAAAAGTTTAGTCAAGAAAAAATATAGGTTTAACCAAGAAATAGAAGTTTAGTTAAGAGAAAATGTAAGTTTAGCTAAGAAATAGAAGTTTAATCAAGAAGAAATATAGGTTTAGCCAAGAAATAAAAGTTTAATCAAGAAGAAATATAAGCTTAGCCAAGAAATAAAAGTTTAGTCAAGAAGAAATATAGGTTTAACCAAGAAATAAAAGTTTAGTCAAGAAGAATTATAGGTTTAGCCAAGAAATAGAAGTTTAATCAAGAAGAAATATAGGTTTAGTCAATAAATAAAGTTTAGACAAGAAAAATTATAAATTTAGCCAAAAAAAAAAGTTTAGTAAAAAAGAAATATAGGTTTAGCCAAGAAATAAAAGTTACCTAGTAAGATATATAGGTTTAGTCAAGAAATTGAAATTTAGCAAGTAAAATATATAGGTTTTGCCATGAGATAGAAGTTTAACTTAAAAAAAAAGTTTAGCCAAAAAGAGATAAGAGTTTTGTCAAGGTAAATAAAGGATTAACTATTATTTCATAGGCAAACTAAGATTTAGGTCAGTAGAGTAGCTAGGTGGGTAGGTAGTATGGAGGTCAAGGTTGGGAAAGAATTGGCACTAGAAAAAAAAGATGGTCAAAGGTCAGCAACCAAAAAAGATTGACTTTGATAGAATGTTGGTTTAACGTAATGTAAAGAGACGAATGAAAAAGAGGTGAATCATCCAACCCATCCTATGGACAGAACGGCCAACTGGTGCAGTTGTGGGGGCTAGTTCACTCTGGCCGTTGAGGACGTGGTAACACTTGGGCCAACAACAAAGGCCACATAGTTTATTTCATATATTAAAGCAACAGTGGTGTCTGTTTGTGTGGGCAGTGCCTGGAAAATTCTTCCAATCATTGCCCGTTCCCTGTGGAGCTTCCCCAGATGTAACTTCCTCAGATGTAACTGACTTCAGAGAAAAAAGAAATAAGGGGCAATCTGATTTTGTGAGGCGCTTCCCTAGATGTAACTGACTCCCGAGATAAAAGAAATCAGGGGCAATTTGATTTTTTGAGGCAAAAGATTTGGTAGACCAGAAAAAATAAATTTAGGCCTTGGATAGCCCATAATTTTTTTTTTTGTTTTTGTATTGACCAAGACTACCTTTTTTTTCTTTTAGCTATTGTCCGTCCTGATTAAGGGGACGGATGAAATGTTCGTCTGGCTTGATGACGGGACGGATTTAGGGGAAGACCAGAAAAAAAATATTTAGGCCTTGGACAACCCAAAATCAATTTTTTTTTTTTTTTTTTATTTACCAAGATGACCTTTTTTTTTTTTTTATTACTTTCCGTTCCAATTATGGGGAAGAAATAAAAGTCCGTCCGGCTGGATGATCACAAAATAATAATAAAAATAAAAAACACAAAAAAATAAAAAAATAAAAAAGTTAAAAGTTTCTAAAAAAAACTAAAACGCGAACCAAGTTTTAAGAAACCGAGGGACTTCACAGTGGCTGAAGGTCACGGGCACCCACTAGTATAAATAAATGATATTACCTGCGATCCCATAACGTTCTGATGCTGGGTAGAAGATCAACTCCAAGAGGTGTTCAGTATGTGACCCTGCAATAAAAAAAAAAATTGAATAAAGAAAAGTCAAAACATGCCCGTTTAACTCAGCAAAATGGTTTTGGCCCAGCATTTTTTGCAGAGTTTTGCTAAGACTAGTAAAAGGCACAGCCAAGCAAAGCCTAACACTCCCTGTCGATTGGTTGGTTAGATAGGTAGTTTGATCGGTCCAGGTGGGTTGCTATTACCTAGTAAGCTCCCATCTATTTGTAATCTGAATTTTAGTTTTACTGGTGGAGGTTCAGAAAAAAGTAAATGACTAAACTTGGATGTGAGAAATGCAGGTAAGTAGGTAGGTAAGTAGGTGGGAAGGTAGGTAAGTAAGTAGGTAGATAGGTAGGTAGGTAGGTGGGAAGCATTTGTTAACACTTAGGTAGGTAAGTAAGTAGGTAGGCAGGTAAGTAGATAGGTAGGTAGGTAAGTAGGTAGGTAGGTAGGTGGGAAGCATTCGCTAACAGTTAGGTAGGTACCTAACTTTCTCTCCGTTCTTCTTCTTGTTCGTCTCTTCCAGACCTTCTTTCTACACGCATCGCTGCAACAACGCTGTTTCTTTCTCTCTTGTGCGTGCGTGCAAGGGGGTCTTAGGTTGCGTTTCTCATCAGAGTTGAGAATTGGGGTTTGTGTGCGAATTCTGGTGATGGAATCTTATGTAAAATTGTATGGACGGCGCGGTTGCAAGGTCGGTGGCAAGGCGTATGACTGGTGGTTTCGGCTGTCGCAGGGGGAGGTTGTGAGGATGGGTTTTTAGGGGTTTTTTTTTTTTTTTTTTGATTTTGTGGTATCTGCATCGAGATCGGGTGCGGAGAGAAGCAGAGACATGGGGAGTGGTGGAGACTGGAGTTTCGCGGGAGGCAGGAAAGGGAACCCGGAGCTTTTCAGTCGTTATGAAGTGCTTGAGAGAATCGGGGAAGGGACCTTCGGGGAAGTGTACAAGGGACGGCGGAAGGCGGATGGCCTGATTGTGGCCTTGAAGGAGACGCGAGACCCGCAATGTTCCAGCCGTGAGGTGGAAGCGTTGATGGCGTTAGCGCATCCGAATGTCGTGCAGCTGATTGAGTATTTCATGCAGGGTCCTAACCTTGTTCTTGTGTTGGAGTATCTGCCGACGGATCTGGCGCAAGTGATACAGGAATCAAGTGAGAAGCCACTGCGGGAGGCAGAGATCAAGAGCTGGATGCTGCAAATTCTGGCCGGGGTTGCGGCTTGTCACAGGGTGTCAATTCTTCACCGGGACTTGAAACCTTCAAATCTGCTGGTGGCCGCAGATGGATCTCTCAAGATCGCTGACTTTGGCCAGGCCAGGAGGATAGTGTCTGAAGATGGAACCAATTGGCCGCCGTCTGACGCAGGTGAGTAAACGTTTGGATTTCGGCAAGGGTTAGGGTTCCCCCCCCCTCCCCTTCCCTTTGCAAGTGCGTGCAAACTCAATTCGCAAGAAGAAGTGCATGCTAGATAGCCATCCATATCAGCCAAAAGTGTTGGAAATCAGATCGTGTCAAAGTTCTAGCGGGAATCTTTTTTGGGCAACAAAAGAAAATCGCATTCCCCTGCCTACATCATTGTCAATGGGAGGAACAAGTAGTCATAGGGATGAAGAACTGCTAAGTCTTGCTTTACCTCTTGACATGAGGTCATTTTCTTCATGATGTTATCTGTCTTCATGGCAATCAATATTGACAGATGGATTGGCAGCAAGCAGATGAGGGTAAGTGCAGTTTGTGAAAGATTATTCACTGGTAGTAGTTAGTTTGTGCCATCAATTTCAGGTAGAATTTATGAGGCACACTTCAACTGACACCCAAGGAATATGTTCCACACAGGTTATGAAGGTGCTTTTCAGAATGCAGAAAAGGTAAATGGTCCAAGCTACATGAACTGTGATGCAGAGGACAAGAGCAACAAATGCATGGACTGATATGGGCACTGATACTTGGTACTACTTTTGGACTTGGCAGGCAAAGCAGCAGAGGATAGTGGAGGAACCACCAAACCTCCTCTCAATGATTATTTTGCAAAGGATTGCTTGGCTTTTGAGGGAGAAGGTATTATACTCCACGGGAGTGCTGAATACTCTTGCAAGGATAGGAGATTTTGCAGATTGTCATTTTTTTACCCACCTTCCTTGATATACAACTTTTTTCCATTTGAACTAGTCACGTATAACAAAAGCATGCTGCTATCATTTGGCATTAGTCAGATGGCAATGCAGGTTTTTGGACTGCCATCTGCAGCAGAAAACATGTGTTGCTGTCTAATGTGTTTGCTTTCCTGCAGAAGACCCTTTACACTTTAAAACAGTTTCATTTCCCTTACATCTTAAAATGTATCAGCTCATACTAGAAGTCCCTTGGCTGCTACTTGGACAGGACATTGTTCCACCTTGGGGTTCCTGCATGTGCTTGGTTCTTATAACAGCCAGAAATTGCACTGTTTGTTTGAATGTGTCACCATTTTAAAAGTAGAGAAAACTGGTCAGGGCTTCACAAAGGTGAAGTCTGGTCTGAAAGCCTAGTGGCTGCTCAGGGGTATTGATTTGGCTGATTGCTGTGGCAGGTTTTGTGAAAGATCGTCTGGAGACAGTGGAACAGGGCTGCTGTGGGTGTTTTTGCTTGGAGAGTGTCAATGATGAGATAAAGGTATCCAGACCAGATGACCAAGGAGTACTGCAGGTTGTGGGCTGCAGGAGTCTCAATTGCAGAGCAGTAAAGGCAAAAGGCTTAATTCATGTGGCAAGGAGTAACCATTTTGCACAAGTAGAAAGGAGAGGAGACATACTTGATGAATCATGTCGAAGGGACTGGGAACTGGCGGACGAGGGTTTCACTGAAGTAAGGGTGGGACCTTCTCAAGAGAAAGATAGTGACTTTTTTTATAAAGTTCGGAGTTTTCTTAAGCGACAGGGTCGGATACTCCATAAACAGGGCAAGGTAAGGATGTCCCACATGAATCTTACTTCCCTGTTTATGCAGCTGCCCTTCAGCCAATTCTGTATCTGTGATGATCTGTGCAATGCTACCAATGTTGGTTGCATACCCAGTTGTTGATAATTCTGACTGGCCTTGCAGAGACTGAGTCCTTCACGCAATGGAAAGCGGGACACAAACTTGGTCATAACTGGTTCAATTGGGGAGAAGGGGAGAAGTGTTGTTAACAGGGAGGCTATTTCTGGAACAGCAGTGAGAGATATAGGCCAAAAAGAACCTGCAGACTTGGTAATTGCTTCAGATCCAATCCATCATGAAGAAGCCAGTGTGGGGAAGAAAGACGGAAGCACAAATGAATTGGGCATCAGGCCCCTAATGGGAGATGATATGCTTGCCCCTGATACAGGTTTGATAAAACTGGCACCTAGGTCAAAGGAAGAGATCTGCTGTGATGTGGGAAAGGATGTCTTTGAACCCAGTGAGACAGGAAGTGAAAATGAGGAGATTGAGTGTAGTTCTTGCAATCAATGCTCAGGATCTGGAAGTGCTCATCTTAGCTGTAACACATGTGGTAATGGAACCCAACAGCTGGATATAGGTAGTGAATCCAAGAGAAGAAAAGCCTATAAGTATGAGAGTACAAAGGAGGAGGTGGCTCCAAGACTTGGGAGAGATGAAGTTGAAGGAGAATTTAATGCTAGTCTGGAGGATGACAGAAGCCTAGTTGAGGGCATGGAAAGAAATGCACTGCCAACAGAATTGGAGGTGGTCCGGCACAGAATATTGTACGGGAATCATGGGAGATCTCATGTACAGAGAAGGGATACTGAAGTTTCACCAAGTCCTCATTATGCTGGTTCCCTTCACCGTGTGGAATTACCTACAGGGAATCTGCCATGTGACACTGAACTAGATGCAACTGAAAGCAAAAGCCTGACACTAGGTGTGGAGAAAGACCAAAGTACCACTCGGTCTTTGGCTGGGAGTGTGGACAGGAAGATAACTGGATTCTCAAAACAGGAGGAATGTGAGGAAGGGGACTCAAAAGTCCTCAAAGGAGAAAAGCATGAGTGGGAGCAACCTGTGTATTTTTGGGATGGCTCCCAACAGCGCTGGGAATCTGCTGATGAAGTAAGTGAGGGGGACTATGGAGAAAATGAGAACTGGAACAACTCAAATTGGTCTGATGGTGCTGTGGGGGAAGATGGAAAGGGCTTAAATGGGTGTTTCTATGAGTATGGATCAAATCTGGATGGGCTCAGAGAAGCCATTGGCTTCAGTCAAAATGATGGGACTGAAGATTGGAATAACACAGAAGGTACACGGTGGTTTAGACCTCCAGATGTGTATGACTCATATGTGAAATATGGTGAAGTACACAACAATGCTGTTGAGGATATGGAGGCAGAAATTGGGAGCCAATGCCTCAGGGGGGTGCCTGAAAGTGGGACACTTTTGAATCATAGTGAGTTTGGTCACTATTCGCAGGAAATTGGTGTTCACAACAGCCAGCTACAGGGGATTGATTTAACAGGTTCAAGTGAGATGGGGGATCGTGTTTCTGATTTGAGCCCTTTTGTTGGAACACTCTGGTACAAGGCCCCAGAGTTGTTGTATGGGGCAACAAAGTATGGGAAAGGTTTGGATATGTGGGCAGTGGGGTGCATTTTTGCTGAATTATTAGGTGGGAAACCTCTGTTCCCTGGGGTTACAGATATTGACCAGCTGAGCCGAGTGGTGCGTGTGCTGGGTCCACCTAGTGAGAAGGTTTGGCCAGGAATTTCTCAATTGCCTGATTTTGACAAGATTTCTTTCCATGATGTACGAGCCCCTCTTTCTTTCCAGAAGCTGCTCCCTCATGTGTCTCTGTCTGCAATTCAGTTTCTTAAGAAGCTTCTAGTATATGATCCGGCTCAGAGACTTAGTGCTGAGGCAGCTTTAGGGGATTCTTACTTTACAGAAGACCCTTTACCTTCTGCCCTCCTCAAAGAGCTAAATGTCATTGACTCCAGACAAAATAGCAGTGCATCAGAAGAGTGGGCAGAGTGGCGGGATCCAGGGTCCCCACTTTCGGACTTTGAGATACTGGACCCAGCTCCTTAGGTCTGTAAACCTGGTTGCCTTTTACACTAGAAGCATGTTGGGGGAAACCTAAACTGTAAAACTGGTTGCCTTCATATTAGAACCATGTCTATGTAAGATAAACTGTAAACTGGTTTCTTTCATACTTAGAAGCATATCTGTGTAAAACATGAACTGTAAGATTGCTCACCTTCAAAATAGTATAATGATATCTGTTGGATTTGCTATTTCTTAATTCATGTGGCTATTACTTATTGAAGAGAGGATTTTTACAATCCTGTTTAAGTTAAAGTTGTATCACAAGCTTCCTCATCTGCTCTTGTTGATTTCTTTTGTTGAGTTTAGCTTTGCAGCAGTATTCAGCCTACTAAGTTTTTGCTTTATTACAGCAGCTCATCAAGGGCTCATTGTGAGAGTACCTTGAATTGCAGAAGAAAGGAATCTTTGTTTGAATCCCGAGGAAATTCTATTGAGAGACATTGTGTTGTCACCTCAGAAATGCATTTTTTTAATCATGCTTTTGGTTTGGATGGAAATGACAGAACAGTTTCAAGTGTGATTGTGGAATTTTCTCTGCATTCTTAGGTATATGTTATTCTATGGTTTTACTGGATAGTCACCAGCACTGTTTAAGAGTCTGTTCAGAGGTATATGAAGCCTGAACTATTACTTTCTATGTAAGCCTCTCTATGCTGTAGGCTTAGATACATTTTGGAACAAGGGCAAACTAAAATGAGATGAACTCTACAAGGTTGTTGCAGTTAGAGAGGAATATTGACTTTTGATTAGTTATGTATAAGCTTGATTGGAAGTGTGTTTCATTTTTGAAAAACTCAACCTATTCCTTGGTTGTTTCAGGCTCATTCTTTTTTCTCTTTTCAAAGTCTTAATTTTTTCATTAATTGTATCAAACTTGAGGACATATTTCCATTTTATCTTTGAATTTCACTTGTGTCCAGCAATATAGAACAAAAAAAAAATACACAAAAAACATTTTATGTTTGCACCAAAAATAAAGTTTGACCCAAATAATTTTGCCAAACTTTGTGTATATTAGAATGTGCAATTAATTGTATACAAAGGTGTTGTAAGTCCATGTGAGCAAGGTAAAATATTGTATTTTTATTGCGAAAATGTATAATCTAAATGAAAGAAGCCAAATGACAATTTGGAAAAAAAAAATAGTGCTTACTGGAAAGGAGAAGAGAAGAATTCCTCCTTGTTGACCTTGAATGATGTCACACATACATGAGCGAACTAGGAGCAATACTTGATGTTAGTTACCAGGAGAACCACCAAGTAACACTAGAAATACATTTTGTTTCATCAATTTCAATACCCATGCTTACTCTTTAGAGAAATTATTTTGAAGAGATTTTGTTGTCATTTTAATTGAAGTTTGCAAATTTTACTTGTGAAGCACAACATGCAAAAAATTGTATGATCAGTTTATAGGTACACCATACAGGTTTGTGCCATTTTGGATCTTTTATCATTAGGTTGCAACAAATGTTACAAGGCCTTGAATTTTGGTTGTTCGATCTTGATACTCTGGTCAGTCAAAAACTTGATCAAAACTTGTCAACAGAATCAAAAATTGATCCTTCAGCCACCTCTTGGGAGTAATTTTCTATTAGGCATGTTAAGGATGGAGCTCAAGTTGCAGCTTACTTCATGTCCTTGCCTGCTCGTTCTTTCTCCCTTCAGAAAACCTGAGTACAGTCCTGTGCTGTGAAACATGCAACGTAAAACACATCTCTACCCTATTGGTGACCAATTTTTGGCAAGAGTGTTGTCAACTAGGAGGAGATTGTATTATTGAATTGCAACAGCTTATCTAAAAGTTTAGCACACCAGAATAAAAGGCGCGTTGAAAGACATTCTGGGAACTCATTTTCTCCTTCAAAGTTTTCCTAAATATCAGAACAATTGTGACCATGTCTAATAAAATCAACAAGCAAGCATGCATCCCAAAATAAGCAAACAGGCAACCCACATCCTGAAATGAAATGCAAACCACATGAAGATGAGCCCATGGTCCAGGCAAAGGTCTGTAAAAGTGCAGGACCATTGTCATTTTTCTTAACAAGTGATGTGCCTGTCCCTATTTGAGTACTGGCATTCATAAAATGATAATCATAAGACATGTCTGCAAAAGCCTGCCTCAGGCCAGGCCCATACTGAAGGCTTGTGACTTCAAATGTCCTCACAAGGAACACAAGTGGGTGACATCCTTATCCCAATAATATTCGGTCATTTGAAAGTCAATCTGTTCAACAGTGGGAGACAAGTTGCCAATTACAGCTACAAAAGGCTAGAAGTACAAGAGGTTCCTGATTGGATATTCGTGAAGCTCTCATTTCAGCTTGAAAAAGTTGCATTTTGTTATAATGATGAAAGACCTGCTCCAACATCTGGTGAAAAAAACTTGAATGAAAATACCAATATTCATTCCTGCAGCTTTGCTGCTGAGCAATCACTCCATGTAGAGCTCCTTCAGTCAAATGCTCAGTCATGAACCAAATCCTAGCCACTGCAAAGCTTTTCAAGGGCAGCATTCTCATCCCCGCCACAACTGTCTAGAGCACTTCTTGCTATGTCTTCAGAAAAGCCCATTTCCACAAGCTTTGCCAGCTGCCAAATCCAGCATGTCAACCACAAGAAAGCAGCTTAAGCACCAACCATAACACACTAGTGAATGGAAGAAAGGAAGCTAAAAGGGAAGCAGAGGTACCTTCTCTTGAATGCCAAGAGATCCCCTCTTGGCAAATGTCTCTGTCCAATATCGTGCAGTTCCCAGAAATGTCTGATAATCTCTCAAATACTGCAAATGGCAAAAAACAATACCCAATAACTATCACCAACTCTCTTGGTACTGACAGTTCTGACTTTACCCCAAATGGAAATTGCAAGACAGACAGATACTAAGGATAGTGAGATTCCTGATGAAACAACAAGAGCCCATAGAACAAGATGAAGAAGAGGCAAAGAGAAACCAGCAACTAAAAAGAAGAAAAATGCAGTGTGAACAACAGCACCAGTCTCTCTCATGTGCAATGCCCACCAACAGCAACATGTATGACAGTTACAAACTATGGAAACATCCTCAGTGACTTTTTCACTTCGCCAGCATGAGTATAGGTGTCAAATATCAACTGACATACTGAGTTGCTGGTACAATTCTAGATGTAAAGGAAGATTCTATGATGCGGGATAGCACACACATAAATGGGAACTCAAAACCAAAACCAGAAGAAAAAAGAGAACAGACACTAAAAGCATTAGGAATGTGACTTCAGAACACCCACCACTTAGAATGAACAAGCTCAAGTACATAAACACATATCCTCATGAATCAAAATCTGTTGTCCTTTCAGCTTTGGACTAAACAAAACAGTGACAATAAAAATACACTTGAGAATATGTAAAAAGGGCAAAAGACATAAGCTAGGTTGAAGGTGGAAAAACTATGAAGGTGTCAGACACCATAAATGTTAATAAACAAACCTGCTGGGCAACAACGGCATCCTGGGGATCATCAGGTGCAGGCATTGACAGCAGTGCTTGGAGTGAGAGAAGAGCTGTTTTCAGAGTGAGGGCAGGGCTCCACTGGTCCTTGAGAATATCCAAACAAATGGCACCATTTTGGCTGCTTACATTTGGATGCCTGAGCCATGAGAAATGACATCACTGTGAGACTCAGCTTTACTCAACCTCTCAGATACTGATTACAGCATGCCAGCAGAGATAGGTGGATAGTATCCACCAGGATGAGTACAATTATAAATAATGAGTAGATAGCAGGAAAAGATACCATGGAAATGAGCATATATATCTTTCTTAAGACATACCAGACTTTGGTTATGAACTGCATCTTGGGTGGCTCAAAAGGATATGCAGCTGTTTCACCGCACAAAGAAGCATCTTGTCAATAGCATTGTACTCACCACACATCTAGAAAACAAGAGCAAAAAGAGATGCTCTACATAGGACAGTAAAGACCAAAGACAGAGAAGGAAGTCCTGGTATAACAAGCTGCCAGTATGGTATAAATCAAGATACTTTCTTTGAACTAGAGAGACCCCCTTTTTGTGTGTCATTTCTTTGCTATGATCCAACAAGCATGGAGACCAGTAATCATCAGGTCATGATCAATATCCAGACTCAAAAGCATAGCTAGCTTCTGTTCCAAATCAAGACAAACAATGACCAACAGTGACAGGAAAGCAATCATGTCACTCTTACATCTGTCGAAGAGAAGCATTGAAAATCTCATTAACTGGTCTGCTTGAATTTTTTTTCTTGGTCCAGCTAAAATCCTGAATGATTTAACCATGAAGTACAGAGTAGATTCTCTACACACTACACAAAAAAAAGTGTAGATGGGGCTCCACCAAGTGGAATCCAAATCGGTGTTTGTAACTTGTGCAACTTCTCTCCTTTTCACGGAATTCAAAAGCTTTACACAAAACAGGAAGGTTCCTTAGTAAGATTGACAAATCTGATTCTTTAGATGTCAAAAGGCCAGTTTACCCTAACTGCTGTAGATCAAACCTCCTTAACCACTACTGTGCAAATAGTGTCTTGGAATCATCTGCCAAGAGTCCTGAGTAAGCTCTGCTGAGGAAACAAGCATCTCTGGATGCAATCATAAAACCCTAAGGACGCAACTTTGGAAGAAAAGGTAAAGAGAAAAAAACAGGGGAGCAAAATCTTACAGGGCAATTGGATATCGACAGTAAAGATTCCCCCCTCGTAAGGAGTCCCCACAGGACCGCTTATGGTGCCGCGCATGCGAGTGAGATCATCATCATAGATTTGGATACTGACACCCGAAAGACTTTTGTCGCGTTCAAATTCCACCAGTTCTTTCTGCACTCTTGACGCATCTAGCATTGTGATACCTTCGGCTTGTGAGCCCCTCCCTTCCCGCCTCCTTGGCGACGCGGTTCGGCTGGACCAGTAGAACCCTAGAATTCCTTGTAACTAAATCTTTCCCTGATCTCTTGTTTACGTGCTTCTTCGGTGGCTAAACGAAGAAGAAGAAGAAGAAGAAGAAGAAGCAATTGGAAATGCACCTTTCTCTATATCACAGCAAGATTGCCTGTCACAAGACTCCTGCTTCTCATGTCAAGAAGAAGATGGGATATCCGCAGAGGTCCTTCTGAAGATATCTCCAAATCACATGAGAGCAATGAAAGTTTCAATCAAAAAGAAGCCATTCGAATTGATCTCTTACTCTTCAACTACTCTGTCCCTCCTGCTCTCTCCAAAATTGTTTTCTGTTTCTGTTTGCTTTTGTTGGAATAACCTACCTTGGCTTTCGATACGGGGATGATGGATGCCCTTTCAGCGACTCCAAACCGTCGCCGGACACGAGATGACGATAAGCGACCACAACAACAAGAACGAGCCAGCCACACTCTTATTTCTTTCTTTCTTGCTTGTTTGCTTTGTTTGTTTGTTTGTTTGATTGTTTGTTTGTTTGTTTCTTCTCTGCCCAGTGCTGCAAACAAAGGACCACCAAGTCGGCCCCAACAACAACAAGAACAACTACTACAACAGAAAAAGTGGCATTTGCAAGAGACTCTTCAAACAAGAAGCGGGGCCAAGCCGAGAAGACGTCCTGTTGCAGCTTCCGCCTCTTGCGCCACTGCAATTGGGAAAAAGCCTTCTGAGATACGTCAAAAAAAGAGACCAAAAAGAAAAAGGCCTTTCCCCCGTCCGTCCAACGCTAATTTTTTTTCCCGCAAAACGGCGTTTTCTGGTTTGGGGGGGGTGGGGGCTGCTCTTCATGCCCACTTTTGCAAAAGGACAGAAAAGTGCCATAAAAAAACTGGGGTTTACGCCCCCACTTTACACTAGGAGTCAAGGCCAATGTTCAACTCAAATCAAGCACTTCTATTGATGCGAAAAATTGAAATCAGCATGGTTTTTGCTATATAGTAATGATGTGATGCATAAATTTAATCAAATTATCAAAACACATATCAAATTAATTTTTTAAACAAAAAAGAAAATATAAAGGAAGAACATTGAGGAGAATAATACATCTTTTCTTTTTTGGTTCACTATTTTTTTCAATTGTTTTTTTTTCACATATGAACATATAATGAGGTGAACATCACTTATTGTGTAACACTTTAAGTGAGTGCACCACAATGAAGGAAAAAATAATATATGCATACCCAAAAATTTAAAAAAATTCATGACCAAAACTTATTCATAAAAAATCACAATCTATATGATAAAAACACATTTTTAATATCTTTAATTCTATGGTCAACTTTCATTTTCGTTTTGTGTTTGAAACACAAAATTTTATTGGATCATTATCAAATTCATCATGTGTTTTCACATTTGCTTTTTTTTGCCTTTTGTGCATATAACTCCCACATAACATTTATATAATTGTAATAAATCACACAATTTTATACAATTTATTATCTATGAAGCAAAAAAAAGAAGTAAAAAGGAGATTGAACATCATGCATAATATTGAAACAATTCCATCATGGTTGTTTCCACATGTGGAATGTAAAAGCCATTTTTCCATTTTCACCTTTTCATTAACATTTGTTCATTTGTTTACAATCCTTTGAACAATGTTAGTATATCCACGTGAAGCTTAATTAAACAACACATGTTCATATGTCAGTGACATGACATCATGAAATATTCTTGTTATAAATGAATTTTAACCAAAAGGTAATGATGATATGATGTAATGTGTAACATGCAATAAACAATCCTTATTTGCACCAAGACAAAAAATATTGAAAAAATAAAAATAAATAAATATATTCTTGTGAAACAAGAAAAAATTCAAATGTTCTTGAAATGAGAGACATTAATTTATTTTTATTTGAAATTGAGTCATGAACAACATTACAATGCAACTTGAATTAAATTTGAATTGAATTGAATTGAATTCCAATACAACTAATTTCAATTTCAATTCAACCAAATTTAATTCAATAACAATTGGATTAAAAATTAGTTGAATTGAATTAAAACAAATGGGATGCAAATTGGTTTAAAAGGTATTCAAAATCTTCTTATGAATATGGTGTTGGAAAAAAAAAACTTTTAAAGACACATATCCAAAAAAACATCTTTCCATGCCTCTTTGTTTGAAAATGGGGTAAATAAATTTTAGTTTAGAACTACCCAATTTACAACGACAACTTATGGAACCTAAAGTCACCCTACCTAAATTAGTTTTGATGAATCATTGTCATTGAAACTTTGTTGTTGTAATGATGATGAATATGTGCCAACATTTATAAAAGAAATGACATCAATTTAAAAGGGGAAATGAAAGAACAAATTAAAAAAAAGGCCAATCTAAAAACAAATAACAATGACCCACTAAAGAATATCCTATGTTTTAAACACCTCATTAATCATGTGGAGCAAATTAGACAATTGAGAAGGGTGGGCTAAAAAAACATCAAGTTTAAAAGAGGCATCCTCAATAATAATGGTTTGCTTCAAAATGGAGATAATTTGAACTTTTTGCAAGTCATTGACACCTATTTATAAAATGTGTATAAGATTAACATGGTAGTTCCTTGATGAAAAATACCATTTTATTGGTGTAAATATCCAAATACCTTTGTGGCAAGAAGGAGTGTGACCTGAAAATAGTGTCAGTTGTTTTTGGATGAAGGTCACTTGGACGGCTAGCAATAGTGTGCTTCAACAACACTAAAAAAGAAAATAAAATTTACTATGTTTCTATTTTTGTGTGTTTTTGGTGGTTTGGTAGGATATGATGAAAGAAGTAGATGAGATAGTTTTTAAAATGGAAGAAAATATGAACAACCAAATGAGAACTTTTCAAGGCTTTGTGAATCAGATTTCTATAAAATGATTGGCAAGGGGGATTTTGAGGAAATGAGGAGATGAAATGATCAGGAGGATATTTGAAGCTGACTGAGGAAGGATTTTGGGAATATATATTTTTTTGTGTGGAAGTTTTTGGGGGATGATGAAAGAGAAGCTATGTTACTAAGCTTTTGAGGAGGACTAAAAGTGGGTTTTTGATTTTGATTTTGGGTTGTTGCAAACAAGAGAAGTTATGGGAGTGAAGTTTGTAGATCTATGTTTTGAGGGAAAGTACAAAAACAATCTGCTGCGCAATGTACTCAAAGAGGTAGAGTAGATATCTTAGAACGGGGTATGATGGTTGAGCAAGGGGAATGATGAGAAGTTTTAAAAGTTTCAAGAACGGCCAACAACTCTTCTCAAGAATTCTTGTTTGTGTTTTGTTTGTATCTAGGTTTATTTGTTTTGCTTTTCAAGAGCAAGTACCTTGATTTTGGGAACTCCAAAGGACTATAACAATCCATTGAGTCTACAAGTTCGATCACAAAAAGGATGGGTGTAATTCTTTGTAAGGATTTTTGAAATAGTGACTTGGGGAAGTCAATGTGTTGTATTCATGTCTTTTGTTTTGTCAAATGGTGCAATGGTGTCAAGGAAATTTGATCATGTGATTTGTGTGGGTTTGAGGACTTTGAGAAGAGAGGCCAATGGGTTCAAGAGAGTGAGATTAGAGCGATCTAACCCCTTGAAAACCTCAAGTCTCTCTATGATGAAGAAGGTGATTTCTTTGCTAGTTTTTGGATAGAATTTAGGTGGCCACTAGCTCGAGCCAATGTGAAGTTTGGAGAATGTATTTGTTGTTCAATATATACATGTTTTGCATTTTGTTTGTTTGTGTCCTTGTTTTTGGTGACAAGAGAATCAAATCCTTAAGGTGTTGATTGTAATAAAACTTGTTTTTTATTTGTGTTGTAATTATTGTTGCCACTTTTTAAAAAATGATTATTTATGAAATTGAATTTTTTCAAATGAAACTGACAATGACAACACTAACTATAATGTGGACCCATATGTGAAGAACATAATATCAACTTGTCAACATGACGATTAAATGGAAATTGATGGGAAAACATGTGGCTTTGAAACATGCAACCCAACACTTTGGCAATAGAAACGAAAACATTTCGAACAATGTTATGGGAAGTAACGTGCTCATCTTTATGGAAACACTAAAAACTGTGTATCCTCATTGTGTTCGGCCATAGATACAATGGGCTAAACTAAGAACTAGTAGATGGGGAAACCCAACCTATTGTGAAACATTATGGAGAAAATGTACAAGTCCATATGAAAAGATGGGATGACTAAGCAAACAAAAAGCCAAACACCCAAACTTGAACCAACACAAGATTCCAAGTGGGCATGATGAGGGTCCAAATTCATGTTAGAAATGATGTTGGAAAAGGATTGTGCAATGTTTTTGAACTTTTTTCAAAAAATGATTTATTCCCTTCTTCGAAAATTGTTCAAAAGGGGGAGTGTAAAGTTGTAACACAAGGGGAAATTTTTTTTGTGGCATTTCAAATGGGTTCAAAACAAAAGTGAACTTATACTATTAGTTCTCATAGCCTCCAATAGTGATTTTGTAAGAATTTAAAAATAATGATTAAGGCCATAAATGCCTAGCTCCCCAAATAAATAGGCTAGGATATTGACCTTAGTGGAAATGCGTTTTATCCACCTTTTTAAAATGTGGAGAAGCCTATTGATAAACTAAGGGATGGGGTGCAAAAATTTAAATGAACCTAAACTTGAAAACCTCCTAAAAATTTGGATGAAAGTCAATTCAAAAAATGCCAACTCATGCAAAAAATGTAAGAGGTGAGAAGAACCCCAAAAACTAGCCTTGGGCCAAATCATTAAAAAAAATCCCAAAAATCATTTGGACATCCCCTGACCTTGAGAACACCTTTATGTGGCACACATTTTCATCCAAAGCTTCTTGGAGAAATGAAAAGACATCTTAACATTCAAAACCATAGTGCCATTTGAAAAGGAACAAAATCTAGTAATAGGGAAAAAATTTAAAAATAAGTAAAAAAGGGATTGAGTTGCAGACTTGTGAAGTTGGATTGCCAATTTCACCAAAACCAATTGGAAAGCAAAATGATTGAAAAAAAGATGAACAATTGAAAACGGTCAATGATATGAATGTGATTAACGATGAAAGTGAACAAATAATAGGGGAAAAGGTCCACTAAGCTATGTAAGGTTTTGAAATGAATAAAGGTTTAAAAGAAAGCTCCTTAGGCAATTGCCATGATAATGAATAACTTTTGTAGATGGGAGTGATGATCGAAAAGATAGGGAGTTACAAGACATAAAAAGAATAGGTGAAATGTATGAGTCGGGACAATTGGTCGTTTGTTGCATGGAGCCCATGGCACATAACTCTTGAAAAATAACTATTCTGAAAGATTGTGTTAAAAGCATTTGCAACATCTATTGTAACTCCACCCCCTCAAAATGTATATTTGAAATCATTAAAATTCTATGCAAATATGTTGCATTGCTACCTCACACCTTCCTTTAACTACAAGGTTGAATTGATAAAGGATAAATGAATCAAAAACACACTATGAAACTGGAAACATAAATCTTGTTCACCACGTATCCTTGTAAAAGGTAGTCTACCCCAAGAATAAGAAAAAAAGAATATAGCTTTTAAGACATGTGACAGCACCATATTTAAATTGAGGAGACCTTCAAAGTTTCAAACTTTTCCTTAGCTTAAGAACATGCCTAGTAGTGCCACACCAAACTCACACTCCAACCCTATTTCAATAAGGCACTTGTGAAAATTACAATCAACCCACCCCAAAATCTCTTCTCTTGGCAGCACATGAGCCTCTCACACGAAATAAAACAATTTTCCTATGAGGGCCCACCGTATTGGCATCCTCTTTGACATTCCCCTTTGGTCATTCTCACAATGTTACCTTTGATTGCTATAAATCAAATAAATTTCCAAACTATGAATAGACTTTAAAGAAAAAACTTCCTAAGAAATGAATTGTTGGGTGTAAGGAAAGGAACTATGGTGTGTGAGAAACCTCATTCACTAAGTGCACTCTACATGTTTGAGGCATTGGGAAAAGTTTTGAGCAAGCTCAGGAACTTAAAGTGACAGGGGTTGTGCTTGTGATACCTCCTCAATGCAGGTTCAGACCCTTGTGCCAGGGACCCGGCATTGGGTGCCGGTTCTCTAGTGGGTAAAAATCTCAATATAATAGAGTTATCTGTAAAGTAAGACAAACACAGCACCAGAACCCTGAGTTTGGTCATACACATGGTGAGATTCAAGAAAAACCTGCAGAAAAGTACACTAGCATTCAACGGGGGTGAAACTCAGAAAACCATCAAGTTTGGTGGTAAACTGAATTTCATCCTGTCTTTTCCTTTTTCCTGAGCGCCTCCACTGTCGCTACATATATTGTCACTGCTCTGATTTGTACAACTACAATAACTAGTGTGACCCGGGTGCCTTGCCACCCATGAATACGCTCCACCCCGGTTTTCCCATTTTTGAGGCCAATGAATGAAATTTACCTCACTTTTACAACCATTTCATGCAACATCCATCC
>Ga0116231_10003486_pt1 | contig 32698 bp, 26 predicted proteins | sample S1TSphgellanicum_2_FD_89695 | JGI IMG/M metagenome (GOLD analysis project Ga0116231, IMG submission 89695) | Host-associated microbial communities from peat moss isolated from Minnesota, USA - S1T2_Fd - Sphagnum magellanicum MG | ecosystem: Host-associated > Plants > Peat moss > Unclassified... | reverse complement strand
TATATGTGTGTATACATAAATTCACTTAAAAAATATTCCATGAAAACAATAAAAAGGTTAAGAAAAAGGTTACCTTAAAACAATTAATGACAAAAAGGTGGGCTTAATTTCCTTGAACCCTAAACCCAATGTCCCCCTTATTTATTTGAAACATATATTAATCAAAATTTTATATTAGGGTAATGTAACATGAACATGAGTTGGTTTTAATGCGGGTATTGGAATTTGAGACATTTCATGGAAAACCCAACCATAAACAAAAGAAGATGAAAAGTTTGTAATACCTACATATACAAATTGGTTTATGCACCAAGGGGTCTTTTCATGAAAGTGGACAATGTAATTATATAAAAATATTAAATTACAATTTTTCCTTAAGGTTATTATGTGGGTATTTCATGATAAGGATAATGAAGGTATTGTTTAAATGTTCTAACGAGGCCACAAAATGTGCTAACCTTATTATATGAAGGTATTGCTCATTTGGTTTATAATACAAATGTAATCCATTTGTGGTGGATGGGGGTACTGTGTGCAACATGGCATAAAATGATCCCAAAATCTACAAATCAAAATTAAAGCAAGTGGATTGATACAAAAATGTTCAAGTAACCACACTACAAAAATGATGGTGACAAAAAAATCATGTTAAGTTAATCTATAATGGCTCTATACAAAAATAGTGCATACATGCACTAAAGTTATATCCATAATTATTCCTCTAAGGAAGATGACTAGAAGTAATGCCCATATTGGTGTGATATGTTGCCATAGCTTCTACAACTTTTGTTGCATGATGATGAATAAATAGTTGATGATGCTCAAATGTAAGTCGAATTGCATCTACAACAAAAGCCTCCTTTGTTGTGCCCCGAAGCCTGACACAAAAAAAAACAAAAAAAATAAATTAAATTCCAATGTTAAGATGTAAACAATGTTTAAAAAGAAGAAATATAAGTATGGAAATATACCGCCCATGAATAATTTTGGAATTGTGATACTTAGATATTGCATCCATTTCTTTGGCTCAGCTGCGTTTATTAGATTCTAATGTCCAATGCCGAACACCTCATACAACTTTCAAAGGTTTTGTGTACACAACTCTACTTGCCCAAAATGCTTCAACAAGGTTTTCTTCCTTTCCAAAGTGCACCCATGCACTTTGTGGGATGAACCCCACCCCCCACGTTAAAATCCCAATGATGCCCAACAACATTTCAAAGGCTAAACGTACCAACAAAGGCCGCTTAACTTGTGGCATTTGTTGTGCTTGGGCTTAAAGTTCATCCCACTCTAATTCTGCTTTCTTCTTCACTTGATCAAGGGCCTTCTTTTCATTATGTTTTTGCCTTGCATGCGAGTTACTCAAAATACGAACATTCATAGAACTATGTTCTTGTTGCTTAAGCTCCCTAAGATGAATAGATGGACACCCTGATTTCTTGGCTTGCATTCGAAGGGAGTGCGTTTGTTCCAAGTGCTAACATAACAACCATTTGGCCACATAAGAATTAGTGCATGCATCCACCTTGCAAAATCATCTTGAGCTTTTATGAGCCCATTCACTATCCTCCATTACATTTCCACTTTCATCTTGAATTAGAGGAGGAACCTTTTGAAATGTAAGATATGGTACAATTGATGAAGGTATTGCATTTGGGCTAACCACCACAATGGCACCAACATGAGGGTATTACACTAAATCAACATACATAGTGGGAAATTACATCTAGGCCAACCACCACAATGGCAACAACATGAGGGTATTGCATTAAATCAACATACATAGTGGGGAATTACATCTAGGCCAACCACCATAATGTCAACAATATGAGGGTATTAGATTAAATCATAACCCTATATAAAAAAAAAGATGAAAATATTGTGAACCAAAAACCGAGGTAGTATTCTATTATGTGAAAAAAATGTTCAAATATTGCTTCAAAAAAAATTGACCAAAAAAACCCATCCTTACTCTCGCATGGAAAGTAAGGATGGGTTCTAATGTGACCATATGCAAATTCAAAATGCACCTTTCATGGCATACCTTGAAATGGTTAGGCTACATATACAACGATTATTTGCTCTTCAATTGTATTTGACACCTTTCGTGCCTTTTGTGCACATTTCTTCTCATGAACCATCCTAAAACAAAACTCCAAATTTTGTTTTAGAAAAATTAAAAGATCTTCAAAGGAAAAAAAAATCATCAATTTTTTAAAAGTAATTGAAATACCTTCTCTTTTTTTTAAATTAAAATTAATCAATACAATATTTATTATTATTATAATATTAATTCATTTTTCATTATAATTAATTATTAAATTATTAAATTATTATACTTCTTTAATTAATTATATTAACATATTGATTATTTTAAGATATTTAAAAATATAAATTAATTATTAGATTGACATGTGTTGCCTACTTGTTCAATAACAAAAAAAAGACGACAATGAATTTGGCCAACTTTGTTAAAGGAATAGTTACTTGTGGTAATTATTAGTTAGTATATTTCTCTTTACTTAGTTATCGTTTTAAAAATTACTAGCTAGATTACATAGTTTTTATCACCATTTGAATTTGAATAAAACATATGACTATTTTTGTTAAAGAATATATTGGGAGAAGAGGAAGAGATGAAGACCATTGTATCATTGTAGAACATGGAGCTTTAATGGAGTATGAAAGAAATATACTTTGATTTTTGGAAAGCTTTGTTTTCATAACCAAAATTTGTTGTTTTGATGTTTTTAATCATACTTTCATTACTGGATTTTAATTTTAAAATTAGTTCTAAGTACATTTAAATGAAAAAAAATTATTAGTATTAGTTTTATTACATTTTAGTCTAAATTTTAAACTAGATTATAGAATTAGAGATTTTGTATTTACCATTTGGCAACCATCCTAGGATTTGAATTCATAGTGAATTTCATAATGTTGTTTATGTCTCATTGTTGAAATTTTTGTTTTTATAGATAGATAGATAGTGAAATTTAGTTTTACTTTTTGCGTTTTTTTTCAAATCTTGATCATAATTTTTTGTTCAGGAAGCAAATCTAAACAAAGTAGCCAATTGTGAGGATTTTGTTATAATACAAAAGTTTGTTCATATTTGAATTAAGATGTGGAGAAATGGAAAATAGAATTGTAACTAAAAGTCTAAGGAGATAATTAGATTAGGTTGTATTACATGAACAAGTGGAAAATGATGTTGCCATTAACAACAATTTGAATGCAAATCAGGTAGATCAATGGTTTGAAACACCTAAATAGAACATAGACATTTATAGACAGAAGAGAAACCTACATGCCACAAAACATCGCAAGGCAGCATTGATTATTCCTCGTGAAATACAAATTGGTGAAGCACAAAAAGCACACCAATAGTTTGTTGCAAAATTCTAAGAAGGAAAAATGTTAAATTGAAAATACATACTCACAAGTTGAGTTTAGATGAAAGAGTCGGGAATCTGAACCTCGATAGAGAGTTGAGTTAAATAAACAAATATGATGTAACAACATAACTTTGATATTTTGATTCAAGAAAAAAACCAGAAACTCAACAAGTCAAAAAGGGAGGAAGTAGTACAAGGTACAAATTTGTTTCACCTCTTTATTATTGAAATAGTCAGGAAAATGAAAAGCTCATAATTTTGAACCTTCGATTCATTATGTCGTTGACCAAGAAGCTACAATTCAGGGTATCGTAATGTCCAGAGGAGTTGAACTGGTACTTGTAATTAACAAGAAATTGTAGTTTTACCAAAAGTATAACTAACAATGGTAGAAGGTGTTCATGTGGCTATAAGAGTGAGATACAGTGAACCCAATTTTATTTAGCAAAATGGAAACATAATTAGAGGAGTTCTAAAGGATTAAAGTAGAGGGATACTTAATGTGAATAAAGTTCCAAGATCAAATTCTCCACGTTGCACATATTGCCATCAAATTAGACATCATATCAATGAATGTCCATTTATTGAAAATAATGTGAGGCAAGGATTTGCTAAGCATTTCCAAAATCTAAATCCAAAACCTGCAAGAATAAGGAATCATGGACATATTAAACTTGAGGATCTATACCATGAGAAGGTCAAAATTCTAGATAGACTCAGAGAACAAATCTAAAAAAAAATAGAGTGGAAATGACAGCTCAGATTATGGCAGATGTAATACCTATTTTTATAACTCCTATAACAAGTTTGTTGCATCAAAACAATATTAGAATTACCTATGCAAGAACTTCAAATTTTAGAATGGAACTATTAAGATTTATGCCAATATATTTTGTGGCAATGCCCCAATCTGTAATTACAGTTATTGAAGCTCCATTTGTATTAACACTAATCCATATTGTTGATGGTGTCAAATTTAGACCACAAATTCCAAGGGGAACATAATTTGTGAGTTTGCATGAAGATATATTTAGAAAGGTGAATAAAGTTTTTGTTAGTCAACCATCAAATCCAGGAGGAGGTGGCCCAAATCCACTAAGACCACTAAGACCTCCAAGACCTTTAACGTAGTTTGGATTGCCAATGGTGAATCCAGGTAGGCCACCATTACCACCAAACAGACCTTATCATCGGCCATTTAACTATCCTGAGTATGTCAAGGATTTTGACCCAAATGTTCATGTGAGAATGTTAAAAGCTACCATTAGAGCAAATAATGTAACAAATGATGCAAAAATTGTTAATATGTTTAGTTTTACCCTTAGAGGTATTATGTCTGGCTGGTGTAACAATTATATGGGAGATTACTTAAATTGTACTTTTGTAGAATTAAAATTGGTTTTTTGTAAAAGGTACTAAAAAGTTTAAAATGATGAACAAGTTTACCTGTAGTTGAAAAACATGAAGCATGAGAAGAATGAAAGAGTGGAAGTTTATTATGAAAGATTATTGAAGTTGGCCAATAGTCTTCAACATAAGACAACAAATAGTTTCTTGATTACTATTTTCAAATTTGGATTACAACCATATATGCGTGTAGCAATAACATATATGAACAGAGAAACTCTGCAACAACATAAGGAAGCACCTTTGGTTTGTGAAGAAGGAATTTTTGAAATAAAGGCCATAAGCAATGTGTTAGTACCATAGAGTAGTAAAATAATATTAACTTAGAAACCTCAGATAATCCTACAGAAAACATGAATGTATTGTACAAATTGTCATAGGACAAATCATAATGTTGAAACCTATAAAGTCAAAAGAAAGGAAGACCCTATTCCTGTAATTCTTGAGGTCACTATTCAACATATTAAAGTATAGAGGCATGTGAAATATTCATGTCATAATTGTGGTGCACTAGACATAAGATCATAGATTGTCTTAAGTATAATGATATGTAAAATATGTTTAAGAAGAAAAGAATGAAGCCAATAGAGAAACAAGTTGTGGTAGAACCCAAGGTTTCAAATCCTTCAATCCATATGGTGAATGTGAAGATGGCCATCACTAAGAGCAAGGTTACTGAAGAATAAATGTTTAAGGACAAATAGCCAATTCAAAAGAAGTTTGTTATTGACTAGGAAGAGGAGAATCTAAAGCTCCTTAATCTTCTCCTTTGTCACTTGTGAATTAACTTTGATGTATTATGGATTTGCCTTTATGCTAAGATTCAACTTAATAAGCTATTGTTTTCCAATTAAAGTCCAACCCGCTATTCGAAGATTCTATACCTATATTTTTGCTGGTGTTTCATCCACTTGAATATCATCTTGGGTATGATGGTAATAGGTTTCTAGATAAGCCTTTTCTTCCAATGAAACCTCTAGTTTGACACAAAAGTCTTCTGATTTCACTATTGAAAGTGTCATTTTTGCAGTTGTTTGATCCGATGTCCCTTGCTCTAGATCAAATTCTTCAATGCTTTTGATTTTTGACACTCCAACACTCAACAACAAAATTGTTTCTTCTAAGCGAATAATTGTGCCAATTAAGATTAGTTTTGGTTCTATTTCAAAGATCAAATCTTCCTCTTCATATGTTAAACTTTCCATCAAGCCATAATAAACAAGTAATTGGGGCCTTCTAGTTTCTACTCCCAATTTCCTATTAACTGATATTGTTTTAAATGTTCCATTACCTTGAACAGTAATGACATTGTTACCCCAATCATGTGTAACCTTTGCATTTCGAAGCCAAGGTCTTCCTAGCAACATAGAATAACTAGGCTCTACCACATTGTTTTTCAAAACAATAAATGTGGCTATATATGGAGTACCATGTATGTGAATCTCCAAATTTCTTATGATTCCTAGAGGTTTAGTCATACTCTAATTTGCCATTCTAAGGTGGTATGGAGTTGGTTTGGGTGAGCCTAATTTTGTTCTGAATTTTTTTGTTATAATGTTATACTTGCTCCTCCATCTATGAAAACATCCTCAACAATGTTCTTCCCAACTTGTACTTAAATAATTACCATTTAGTTATCTACCTCTATAGCTATTATGTCTAATTTAGAATGTGTCTCAACCATTGTGGCTACATTAGGCTTTGACATGTGTTTAGTAGCTATATTAAGTTTTTCTAGCTTCAGATTCTACCACATAGATGTGTTTGCCTAGATTCACAAAGATTTGAAAGGCATACCTCTAAAATTGGCTCAACATAGAATTGAGTTATAGACTTCAATTCCACTAACATATAACCAAGGTACATAATGAACCCTAATTATGTTGCAACTGTCAAACAAGACATTAACAAACTATTGGCAGATGGATTTATTCAACTAATAGAGGAGGCTACATGGTTATCACCCATAATGGTAGTGCCTAGAAGAATGGCAAATTGAGAATTTGTGTGGATTTCAAGAAGCTCAATAAGGCAATCGAAAAAAATCTTTATCCTTTGCCATTTTCTGATGAGGTACTAAATATTGTAGTAAGGTATGAAGCCTACTCACTTTTTAATGGGTATTCAGGATACCATCAAAAAAATTTAACACCTGAAGATAGATACAAAACAACTTTTGTAATAGATTGGGGAGCTTTTGTTGGATGGTGATGCCATTTGGTGTCAAAAATGGGACACCAACTTTCCAGAAAAGAAGTTAATAGAGCCTTCAGAGAGTATTTAGACCAATTCATGAAGATATTTTTGGAAGATTTCACAGTTTATAGTGATATGGAAAGTCATTTAATGAAGTTTAAACTTTGTTTTCAAAAGTGTAGAGAAAATAAAATCAATTTTAACCCAAAGAAATGCACTTTTATGGTATTTTTAGGACTGATTTTAAGATTCACAGTTTCCAAGGAAGGAAAAATACCAAACCCTAAGAAGGTTCAAACAATAGTACCAATCCATAGCATATTCATGTTTTTAATGGTATGGCTTAGTTTTATAGATGTTCCATCAAGAATTTTGCCTTTATCATGGCACCAATCACCAAGTTGATGAGGAAAACAAAACCCTTTACCTCGACCATAGAATGTCAAGAAGCTTGGGATTAGATCAAACAAAAGTACATGGAAACACCGATTCTAATACCTCCAAATTAGCAATTAGAGTTTCATGTGCACACATATGCATCATTGTTGGCAGTAGGTGTAATGTTGGCACAAAACCCAACTGGTAAATATGACCAGCCTATAATATATGCCTTTAGACTACTTAATAAAGTAGAATAAAATTATATTATTACAAAAAAAGAAGCCTTAGCAATGGTTTATGCTTTGCATAAGTTCAGACATTTTTTATTGGGAAACAAATTTGTTTTTTATGTAGACCATATGGCTATGGTGTACTTGGTCAACAAACCACAAGCGTCAGGAAGGATAACAAGATGGTTGTTATTATTCTTGAAGTATGAATTCATAGTAGTTTACAAATGTGGTAGAACACATGTATTTGTTGATGTTTTATCCCAATTGCTAAATAGTTTAGAACAATTGGGTGTCTTAGATCAAATTGTGGATGCATCATATTATGTAGAACCTATATGGATGTAAGAAGTAAAAACCTATTTAGAGATAGGTCAAATGCCAAAAGCTTTGAACCTAGTTCAGAAATAGAAGTTGGCTAGAAAGGTAGAACCTTTCACTTTGAAAGAAGGAATTATGTAGAAAGTGGGACAAAACAACATAATGCACAAATGCTTGACCACTGTAGAAGCACATATTGTTCTAAAGGAGCTACATGAAGGAGTGGTTGGAAGAAGTTTTGTTGCAGATATTACTATAAAGAAAATTTTGGATGTAGGATATTGGTGGCCAACTTTATTCAAGGATACTCATGACTTTTGCAAAAGTTGTGATAGTTGTTAGAAAATTGGAGGACTCTAAACAAAAAGTTTGGCCAAGTTGGTAACAACACTTACAAAAGAACCTTTTATGAAGTGGGGTCTAAATTTTGTAGGTTTAATCAAACTAGCAAGAAGACTAACATGAGAAAAATACATTTTAGTAGGTATAGATTTTGCAACCAATTGAGTAGAGGTAAAGGCACTTAGAACCAATATTGTAGTAGTTACAACTAGATTTCTATATGAGTATATTCTGACCAAATTTGGATGTCCATCGACCATAATTATAGATCAGGGAATACATTTCATCAATGACATAATAAAACATTTAACATAATAGTTTCTATTAAAGCATTTTAATTCTACTACATATTAACTACCGGCAAATGAACAAACATAGTCTATTAACAAAATCATTGGTAGATTATTGACCAAATTGGTTAATGAGAAAATAACAAACTGGGATAAACATTTATTTACAATTTTGTTTTCATATAAGACTGTTTACAAGGTGGCAATAAGTTATACACCCTACTAGTTAGTCTATGGTTTGCATCCTCTAATGCTAACATAATATGTTCTGTCGGCTATTAGTGGGGACCATAGAGATGTAGAACCAACATAGTGCTAACAGTTAGAATTATCGAACTGGAAAAGTTATAAGAGAACAAATTAGAAGCTTAAAACAATGTGGGAGCCAACCAATGGAACATATTTCTGTGGAGTCAACAGAAAAATATTAAGAAGAAGTTCAATATGGAGATTATGTCTAATGGTCTCCCAAAAGAGAAAAAACACATATGGGAAAATTTAAGAAAAGATGGTTTGGTCCATTTAGGGAATAATATTGCTTACTTAATAATATTGTTTTTCTTTTTTTTGTTAACAATTTTGAACCAAACCCAATACTGGTAAATGTTAATAAGTTGAAACCATATACATATGTGGATTAGAGTTTAGGGGGTTCAAAGTTTAGAGGATCATAAGTCTTTAAAATCCATAGATGAAAACTACATGGAAGAAACATTTGATAAAGATTTAAAAGTTTAGAGAGAAACAAAGACCATTGGGACTAATTAGATAGTAATATTAGAAAAAACCTTAGTAAATCTGATAAGTCAACATGTTATGAAGAAATACCTAAACCATGATTATATAGTTTCACAATTATTAAATTATGGGGTAGATAAGATATTGACATTATAACAAAATGTTGCTAATCTGATGACTCAACATAGGCCAAAGGGAATTTGTAGTGTAGATAACACTAGGTCATATTTAGGAATGTCATTAGAATTGCCCAATGTCATGACCACATAATTCCTTGGTCAATAGGTATTAACTATAGCCCATGTTGATGTCGATATGAATTTAAGCAAAAAATGATAGATGTCAAACAATTTGAAAAAAATACAAATCATTAAAATGATGGCCGTAAAACAAAAAGTGAAACGTCACTTCATGAAATGAAATGATAATGTTCCAAAAGGCAGCAAACACCATAATGACTCTTTGTTTTTGTTTTTTACAAGAGGTTTCAATCGTTTTTTGTCTCTAAAATGAATGTTGAAGAAAGTTTTGTGGAGACATTACAAAGACAATTTAGAGAAAAGTTGCAGAAGTTGAAAGAGGAACAAAAGAGATTGAGAAAACAACAAAAGTTTGTAAACATTTTGCCTCTATAGTCTAGGTCTCCAAAAAGAGGTCTGCCTTTTCCTTCTCCAGTTTATTCTTTTTCTTTTACCCAAAAATCTTCTCCGATATCCAAGTTTAAGAGAGCTTCTGAAGTAATTAGAAGAAACGAGAGAGATTATAAGGAAACATTGAGGAGATATAACTTTAGAAACCTAGAACATAAGTAGGTCTTAGTGAGCAAGCTGGTCCCATTTCTATTTCAGATTTTGAGGAAGACTAGCAAAAGGACAATTCGCAATAATATTAATAATCACCATTACATCAAGAGGAGTATACTCAAAAGTAGATTCTATAAAGAGTTAATATTCCCAATAAAAAGTGCACAAGGAGAACAAGTTGATAAGCAATGGTTGCAAATTTGCGTGGGAAAAAAATGTGTATTCATTAAGATGATGAGATTAGGTATGCCTTTATTCCAATAGAGTAGAATTACAATAGCAATCTGAAGAACATTTTGCTTTGGACAAGCTCTAGAGAGGAAGATAGAGCTTGGGCAAACAAAGTTGGATTAATAGGTCAGTTTGACATTGAATGCAAGACACTTCACCACAACATTCTGGTTGAATTTCTGAACAATTAGAAGTTGGATCCTGAATATAATAGAATCAAGGTTATGTTGGGGGATGAGCAGAGAATAATAAACAAACATGTCTTGGTAGAAGATTTTAGAATTTGCCATACAAGAGAGACAGAAGTAAACCAAGCAGAAATGTTTAATGCCAAAGTAACATTGGCATATATAGTAAATAGAATCCCTGACACTAACAACACCAAGGAAGGGTGGGTTGTGAAAAAGATGAAGTCAAAGTATGTTAATAGAATTGTTGCCATTCTTCCAAATATTTATCATAATGACAAGGTGTAATATTTTAACAATAAGCCTACTATGATGATCACTAGAATAGATCATGGAAAGTATGTTAATTGGGCTACAATCATGTATTTTCAATTGATCAAGGAATTGATCAAATGGGAAAAGTGTCAAAAAAAATATGATTGAGGGAATAACCAAAAGAGAACCAAAAAAGGATGTATGCCATTTTGCCATAGTCTTAGAAATTTTGTTTCAAAAGTGGTTTCCATTAGAAGGAACAAAATCATAAGAGAAGAAGAAACATGCAAAATAGTCTCAAGAGGACAAAAGAAGAAGAGACAATTTGAGGGAACAAAAGGCCTATGAACCTTACACACATCTCTCCTAAAAAGGAAAAACAACTAGATACTAGGACAACCAGAAGAGTAGTTCTGATGTTTTAATCTGATGATGATGAGGAGAAAGAGACTCTGTAGAAGAGGCAAAAAAGACATGAGGATACTACAATGAGAAGCAATATTGATCTTTAACAAATAGCAGAATTGTTGAGGAAGCAATAACAATAGAATGAAAAACTGAAGGAAAAATCCATATCTCCTAAATCTGATCTGAGACTACCCATTTTTCCCAAGCAAGAACATAAATCAGATGGGCAAGAACATTAGAGATGGCCCAAGAAGGAGCCAAAGCCTTAAGCTTTGTAGTCAGTAGAGGAGTAGATACATGATTTTGACTAGGATCCACTAGAAGTACAACAATATGTTCCATCACCACAAAATAATGAAAGTATGTTGCCTTCAAGACTAAGTTCTGCAATAGGCATGTTCATGTATTTAGAGAAGTTTGGACTACACATAAGAATCTAGGTTCATCATGTACAAGTTCCAGGGGTTAAACTCCTAAGTTTCATACACCAAGGTTTGTGCAAGGGATAGAAGCAAAATTGGATGAACACAAAAAAACTGCTATTATGTTTCAACAAGCAACAAAATATAATGTACAAATGACAAATATTTTGCTTAGAATTTCTGATCTAAAGATCAAGAACAAACAGATTAGAAACGAGAAGGATAGATTTGTTCAAAATTTACAGGGAGCTTTGGAGAAGGAGAAAAAGGTCAAAGCAAAGTTACAGGATAGGAATAGTGAGAATAGTCAGGTATTGGTAGAATTCCAAGCAGATAGATAGAAGATCAATAACATGAAGAAGCAATGTAAGGATTTGGAAAACATCAAAATAGAAAGGGATTCCTTATAAGCAACTTTAATGGAGACATATGCCAATTATTGGGGTTAAAAGCACAGAAAGATACTCTGAGTATAGAGCATAACAAACTTTAGAGACGCTATAAGAACATGGAGGAAATTTTCTTGAAGTAGCAAAAGGAGGTGGAAGAGCTCAAAATGGACAATGTGAATGCATATCAAGCTAAGAATGAGATACAAATGCAAGCTGACCAGAAGCATGCATAGATGGATAAAAATTTGTAGAAGCAGATGGTGTTGCAACCCTAGTCTTGGGCTTGCGACCAAGGCAAAAGCTTGCAAGGTTGCAGGCCAAGAGGGAAGCTCGGGGCCACATCTCATGTTCTTGGGAGTCCATAAGAATGTGAGGGAATGAACCCTCACACTCCCAAATGAACTCCCATTTTGAGAGTTGTAGTCCTAATGGACTCCTGAATCTTCAGATGGCGAATGCAGGGGCCAAAACCCATTGGCTTGAAGAGTCTTTCATATCATTGGAAAGCTATTGAAACTTAAATGTCTAAAATGGGCTCGCATCACCCATTTGGACACCTAAAACACAAGTTATGGCCAAAAGAAAGGTCGGGAGTCAAATTGACAATTTGACTCCCAACCACTAAAAGTCAGGAATCGACCCGATTTCCTTGTGTGTAGGTGGCGTGCGATATACCATTGAAAAGCTCTTGACAAGGGATAAAACTTTGCTTTAAACATCATATCAATCGGAGGTTTGTAGACAAAATTATGGGGCCCCAAAGTTGTGGGAGTCCCAACTTTGGGAATTTTGGGACTCCCATTTGGGAGTCCCGAGACAAAATGCCATTTGGATGTGGGCCTCGTGGAGAGGCACAAAGTATACTATAAGGGGGAAGGTGGTGGCTTCCCCAAGTTCAGGCCGTGGTGAGTCTTGTGAGTCTGAGTTTGCTCGTGGCTTGTCTTAGCACAAAAAATGCTCCAATTATGCACTAACCAACTTGTTGATTGGTTTTGTGTAGGTCCATGTGAGTGATTAGTTGCTTGTCATTCTTCCTAGTCCCATCTTGGAGTTCCAACACGCCCTTTTACCCCCAAAGTGCTACGAACCAAGGAACGTACCCCAACTCCTTGTTCTTCCGTTGTTTTCACTTCAAACTCACATTTGAATCTATCAAGGAGCTTGGGGGGCACATCACATGGCCTTCAATGAAAAGTTAAAAAAACTTCTAGAGGAGACTTAGAAGAAAAAACCCTTCAATTATGATATTTTCTTTGGAGAAAATAGTGAATTTAAGAAGTAGAATACTTTGCTTTAGGTAAAGCTCAAGGCACTATCAATGGAGGAAAAAGATGCAAACTTATAATGGGATGTAGTTTAGGACATTGTTTAGAAAGATATTAGGAAAATCTATAAAAAGTATGAGAGGAATGAAAGGCTATACAAACACAAGATTTTTTAGATGGAAGAAGTTATGCCATCATTTGAGTATGAACCTTTAGTTTAGTCTTCAAAATCATAGACTTCAAATGAGGAAGAAGACAAAAGGGGTATAGATGGGGTAGGACCATCAAGTATAAGGGTAGCAAAGGAGTCAAAAGACCTCAAAGGAATAAAGGATAGCCATGAGAAGGAAGCTACTGAATAGATTTTAGAATAAGTAGAATCTATTTTATAGGAAGTTAGTTTTTAAAAGTATGCATTTACAACCACAAAAATAAGGGAACAAATACAACTTGAAGAACATATAATTCAAGAGGATCAACAGGGCTAAAATGAGCTTGTTTTAGAGCTATAACAATAGTATCAAATTTAGATTACATCATATTTGTAATTAAATCAGTAATTACAAATTGCATCAAAGTTACAATAACAAGGTCAAAAACAAATCACATCATATCTGCAATTATAGTAGCAGCTACAAGTGACAATAGGGTTGTGATCATAAGAGCAAAAAGTAACCTATCAATTTACAATTGCATAGTTGTCAACAAAGGCATCAAAAAACTAACAATAGACTTTGTATACAATAGATAATCAAATAGTGCTTCAATATGAAGTACATGCAAAATAGATTATAGTACACACAAAACAAATTGTTGTACAAACATATCAGATTTTTGAATCACAGGATTACAAACATCAAAACATTTAACTTTTTTAACACATTTTTAATCCTGAATTTCGGGATGTAATTTAGAATACAGATGGGGTAATGTTAAGGGAGTGGTTATTCATGGTAATTATTAGTTAATATATTTCTATTTACCTAGTTATTGATTTAGGAATTATTAGCTAGATTACATAGTTTTTATCACCATTTGAATTTGAATAGAACATAGGATTGTTTTTGTTGAAGAATATCTTGGGAGAAGAAGAAGAGATGAGGACCATTGTACCATTGTAAAACATGGAATATGAAAGAAATATACTTTGTTTTCATAGCCATAATTTGTTGTTTTGATGTTTTAAATCATACTTTCATTATTGGATTTTAATTCTAAAACTAATTTTAAGTAGATATGAATGAACATATTTTATTAGTATTAGTTTCATTGCATTTCAATCCATATTTTAAACAAGAATATAAAATTAGAGATTTTGTATTTCCTAGACTTGCCATTATCTTCTATTTCAATGTAACCAAAGAAAAACATGATGACAAGTTTTGTCGGTTCATCGTTATCTGCAGCCCATCAAAAGAAGAGAAGACAATGATGAACTTTGTTGGCTTGTTGTCGTTTATAGCCCATCAAAAGAATAGAAGATGATGACAAGTTTAGCGAGTTCACCGTCATCTTTTGTGGAATCTACACAGAATGAAAATGTCAAGGAGCCTGATCATCTCATTGTCATCTTCTCTAGGTGCATAGAAACAAAACAAAAGAAGAGGACGATGAGTCGATGTTCATTATCGTCTTCTCTGGTTGCACAGAAACAAAACAAGATGATAATGAATGCTGGCTTGTCATTTTCTTTTCTAGAGAAACTAAACAAGATGATGATGAGTGTTGGCTTGTCATCGTCTTCTTTAGATGCACATAAACAAAATAAAAGAAGAAGACGATGAGTCGACACTTGTTGTCATCTTCTCTAGGTGCATAGAAACAAAACAAGATGATGACAAATGTTGGTTCATTGTGGTTTTCTTTGGGTGCACATAAACAAAAGAAGACGACGACGAGTGCCGATTTGTCGTCGTCTTTTTTGGACCATGCACAAGAAAAAAAAAAAAAAAAAGAGGATGATGAGCTAGTGCTCGTCATCATTTTCTTTAGGTGCACATAAACAAAATAAAAAATGACAACAAATGTTAGCTTGTCATCATCTTTTTTGGATGCATAAAAACAAAACAAAACAAGACGATGACGAGTGTTCGGGCTTGTCATTGTCTTCTGCAACTAATGAGAAATAGGAAGACAAAGGAGAAAAATGTACCTACACTCTAGCAAATATGATCAGTCTTGTCCTCTAACAATGGTCATTCCAACAAACACAATCGTTCTAGCAAACACAATCGCTCCAACAAGCTTTGTCTAAGCGTTGATGAACTCTAAAAGTAGGCAAAGTAAAGGTTTCAAAAACTTAAACCCAAATTGAAAATGGAAAAAAACCATAATTGCAAATTTTTTTGTAGAAGATGTACCTTGTTTTGGTGTCTTCTTGAAAATGTTGCACCTTGCATTGCTCACACCTTGAAGTTACACCAACTCGTAGTTCTTTTTTGAACATCAATGATGGCGGTGGGTGATGGCACCATTGCAGCAGTGACAATGACGGCAAAAAGAAAAAGAGCTTTGAAAAAAAATTATAACATAGGTAGAAGAACGGGGTAGGTGGGGATTTTTTTAAAAACAGGGTAGTTAGGTGAGTAAGGGAGGTCCACAAGTGAAAAAAAAAAATTCTTGAAGGGTCAACTTAAAAAAAAAGTGTGATTCAACCTTTGTGATTACACTAGGTTTAGTAATTGGATGAACATTAATTCATTTGAAATGAAACTGGTGCAGTCATGGGGGTTGGGTATTTCTAGTTAGGTTCTACTAGCTAAAGTGAACCAGCACCCACCAGTGCACCAATTGGCCATTATCTCCATAAGATGGGTTGGGTCTTCATTTAGTTCCAGACCTTTTGTTAACCTAACATTGCACCGGTCAACCTTTTTGGGTTGTTGACCTTTGACCCTTTTTATTTTTTAGGTGTTTTTTTCCCAACCCTGACCTTACTACCTTCCAATTTAATCACCTTAATTCCCTAGCTACCCTACTAACCTAACCACATTATTGACCTACATCTTGATTCTACTTACCAACCCCTTATTTATCTACCCTCTATTTTTCATGGCTAAACCTCTTTCTTGGTTAAACCTTTGCCTTTTGGCACAACTTTTAATTATTTGTGGTTAAACCTATATCTCTTGGCTAAACCTTTGCCTTTCGGCACAACTTCTAACTCTTCTTGGCTAAACCTTTTCTTTTTGGCACAACTTTTAACTCTTTTTGGCTAAACTGATAGATCTTGTTTAAAACTTTTCCTTTTGGCATAACTTTTAACTCTTTTCGGCTAAACATATATATCTTGGTTAAACCTTTTCTTTTTGGCACAACTTTTAACTCTTCTTGGTTAAACTTATATATCTTGGTTAAACCTTTTCCTTTTGGCACAACTTCTAATTCTTCTTGATTAAACCTATATCTTTTTAACTAAACCTTTTCCTTTTGGCATAACTTCTAATTCTATTTTGGTTAAACCTATATTTCTTGGCCAAATTTCCATTTCTTCACGGCTAAACGTTTACATGTTGACAAAATTTTTATATCTTTTTAGCTAAACATCTATTTCTTGGCAAAACCTTTACTTTTCAACAAAACTAAACCTTTTTAGCAAAACTTCTACCTCTTGGTAAAAAAATTAATTTTTTTTTGGGTAAACCTATATCTCTTGATACAACCTCCATCTATTCATGGCTAAACCATTACACGTTGGTAAAAGTTCTATCTATTATTGATTAAAATTTTACCTCTTGGCAAAACCTTAACCTCTTCCTTGCTAAATTTTTACCTTTGAGTAAAACTTTTATATATTCATGGTTGAACTTTTCACTTGGAAATCTTTGAACTCTTTTTGTTTAAACCTTTAGATCTTGGCAAAACTTTTTTTTTTTGGGGCTATATTTTTACCTCTTAGTAAAACCTTTATCTTTTTTTGGTTAAACTTTTACAAATTGGAAAAACTTATAATTCTTCTTGGCTAAACCTATACCTTTGGGAATGCTTCCATCTCTTCATGGCTAAACTTCTATTTGTTGGCAAAAAAAAAAAATATTTTTAGTTTAATTTTTATCTTTTACAAGAACTTTTATTTCTTCATGGTTAAACTTATACCTATTGGCAAAACCTTTACCTTTTGATAAAAAAATTATATATTTTTGAATTAAACTAAAGACTATTTTTTCGACAAATTTTTTTAACAATTTTTTTGGCTACCCTATTGACCTAGCCATCTTATTATCGTAATTACATTATTGACCTAACTTTTTCCTTATTTGTATACACTACCTACTTATCATATACAAGATGCAATTGTCTACCATTATATGATATATAAAATATGAAGGTATTGCACTAAATGAACTTACAGTCATTTTATTCATATTTGACCCCTTGATGTCAATAAATGGTAACTGTGAATGGGGACATTACATATTTGATCAACTTTTGTGACTTGCACATAGGTATTGCATATTTTGTTAGTTATTGTTATAAGTTAAATGTCACAACCCTAACAAGGTTACAAGGTTGCGGGCCAAGAGGAAGCCTGGGAGTCATGTCACATATTCTTGGGAGTGTTAGAAAGTGTGAGGGAGTATGAAGGAGTGAACCCTCACACTCTTAAGGCAACTCCCACTTTGGGAGATGGAGTCCGGGAGGATTTTCGAAACTTCAGAGAGCGATTTTAGGGGTCAAAATTCAATGTCTTGTGGCGTTTTTTATATCATTGAAAAGCTCTTAAAACGTAGATGTCTAAAATGAACTCGCATTGCTCATTTGAACATTTGAAACACAAGTTATAGACAAAAGAAGGGCTGGGAGTCAAACTACCAGTTTGACTCTTGACCACAAAAAGTCGGGAATCGACCCGATTTACTTAGCTGCAGGGGGTGTGTGACATATTGTTGGAAAGCTCTCAATGAAAGCTAGAACTTTGCTTTTGATCGCATTGCGATCCGAGGTCTGCTCACAAAATTATGGGGCTCCAAAGTCGCGGGAATCCCATTTAGCATGATTTCAGGACTTCCATTTGGGAGTATCGGGAGAGAAAAGCCATTTGGATGTAGGCTCCGTGGCCAGCCACATAGTATACTATAAGGGGGAAGGTGGTGGCTTCCTCATAGTTCGGGCCGTGGTGAGTTTAGTGTGTCTATGTTGCCCGTGGTTCGTCCTAGCACCAAAGGTGCTCCAACTATGCACTAACCATTTTGTGTGGGTTGTGTGCAGGCCTGTGTGAGTGAGTGAAGCTTGTCAACTCTTCCTAGTCCCATCTAGGAGCTCCAACACGCCCCTCTACCCCTCAAAGTGTTGTGAGTTAAGGAGCATGCCCCGAATCCTCCTTCTTCCGCTGTTTTCTACTTGGACTCACATTTGAATCCTTCAAGGAGTTGGGGGTGCGTCACTAAAATAGTTGAAGATCCAATAACAAAATACAATACCCACATATGAAAACAATGTCATTTCAAATACAATACACTTCAATAATTATTACATATTTTGTGACCAAAATGTAAGCATTTTTTTCTTTTGGATTCTTATTTTGTTTAAAATTATTTTTATATGTCTGTTTTTCCTTAAAATTTTTTTTTTCTAATTTTTAAAACTTTTTGCCATTCTAATTTTTATTTTATTTTATATTATTTTAAAAATTATTTATCACAATTAATTTTTTCTTCTAGTTTTCTATTTTTTATCTTCATCATTTGTTTCATTGAACATGCATATTTTATGCCCAACATTTGGGTATATTGCACAAACCATCCAAAAAAACCAATCAACATTTTATGCTTCAATTGTGGGTATTGCAAAATCATTCTAACAAACTAATATTTATTTTGTGACCTTTATGCAAGTATTTCACATTGAACTTTATGTTGTTGAATTTTTTTTAATGCAATAATGCAACATTGCAATATGTTTCAAACTCATAATTTTAAAGAAAATTTCAACAAAGTATTATTGCAATGCTCACATTCAAAGCATGCAAACATAATACAAACATGAGGTTACAATTACAATAAAACAAAACTTGTATGTATTCAATGCAAATATCACATTTATCAAAATTTTAGAAAATGTTCAAAAAATGGAAAACATGAACTTCATGCCATTGTTTATGTCAAAAAAACCTTAGTAAGATATGCATGTTACTTTCTAACCTCAAGAGACCTTTATTTAAAGCTATTTTCATTAGTCACCATGTCATGTGTTCATCAATAAGTTGTTAACCACCGTAATAACATGTTAATGAATGTAAAGTTGATAGTGATACATATTGGTATTTCATAGTTATTCAAAATTTGCATCAAACATATGACATACATTAATATGCAAGTTTGAAAAATGTAAACCAAACTCCCAAAAAATAACATGAATATGAACATATATAGTCTACTAGATTTAAAAAAAAAAGAAAAAATGGAAAAAGAAAATTGAAAATAAGAAATGAAGGAAATAGAAAAAAAAATCATCTTTTGGAATCTTAAAGACCAAAAAAATGAAAAAATAGTGGGAAAAAAAAGAAATATTTAGAAAAAACATAATTAAAAGAAACACAAATAATAATTTTCTAGCATTTAAAAAACAGAAAAAAAGAAAATATGGGGCAAAAAGACCCAATTTTTTTTTTTTTTTGAAAAAAAAAAACAAAACAAAACAATGAAAAGGAAGCAAGAAATAGAATTCTTCTTCTTGGATTGAAAAAAAAGAGAAAAGAAATCTTCAAGAAAAAACAGAAAAAAGGAAAAAAGAACAAACTTATTCTGGAATTTAAAAAATAAAAAAGACTAAAAAAATAGATTTTTTTTTTTGTCTTTTAATTTTTGTCTTTATCATCTTTTTTCTTTTTTAATTTCCATTTTCTTCTCTTTTCTTCTTTTGTCTACTTTTCTTTCTTTTTTTAACTTCCTTTTGCTTTTGATCTCAAACCAAAACAAAACAAAAAAGAAGGAAAAAGGTATAGGCATACCTATGTGATGTGCATAACTAATGATGATGCAATAAGTAATGGCAACAAGTGCAACAATGTGATGGGAAAAAAAAAATGCTTGAAGAAGGAAAAGGAAACTGAAAAAGAAAGAAATGATGAAAAAGTTGTAACAATAGAAGAAAAAAAAGAAACAAAAAATGAAAAACAATTAAAGTAACAACAAAAATGAAGGAAAAAAATGATAAAAAGAAAAATCTATAACATAAACAAATGAGCAAAAGAAAACATAATAACAATAGCAAGAAAAAAAAATGATGAAAAAATAGCTACAACAACGATGGAAGAGAAGAAGATGGCAACAAAAGAAAAGAAAAAAAGACCAAAGAGGATAATGGAAGAGAAACAATGATGGAAGATAAGAAGATGGTAGTGAAAGAAAAGAAAGAAAGATCAAAGAGGATAACGAAAGAAAAAAAAATGGCAACATAAGAGAAGAATCAAGAAAGAACAAAAGAGAACAATGAAAAAGAAGCAAATCTTATATATTAAAGCAACAGTGGTGTCTGTGTCTGTGTGGGCAGTGCCTGGAAAATTCTTCGAGTCATTGCCCGTTCCTTGTGGAACTTCTCCAGATGTAACTTCCCTAGATGTAACTGACTCCAGAGAAAAAAAAAATCAGGGGCAATCTGATTTTTTTTGGCGCTTCCCCAAATGTAACTTCCCCAGATGTAATTGATTCCAGAGAAAAAAGAAATCAAGGGCAGTTTGATTTTTTGAGGCAAAAGATTTGGTAGACCAGAAAAAAAATATTTAGGCCTTGGACAGCCCAAAATCTTTTTTTTTTTTTTGGTATTAACCAAGACTACCTTTTTTTTCTTTTACCTACTGTCCGTCCCGATTAAGGGGACGGATGAAATGTGCGTCCGGATTGAAGAAGGGAAGAATTTAGGGGAAGACTAGAAAAAAAATATTTAGGCCCTGGAAAGCCCAAAAAAAATTTTTTTTTTTTTTTTTTGTATTGACCAAGACTACCTTTTTTTTCTTTTAGCTACGATTCGTCCCAATTAAGGGGACGGATGAAATGTCCGTTCGACTTGATGACGAGACGAATTTTGGGGAAACTTTTTTTCTTTTAGCTACCGTCCGTCTCGATTAAGGGGATGGATGAAATGTCTGTCCAACTGGATGATCATAAAATAATAATAAAAATAGAAAACACATAAAAATTAAAAAATTAAAAAATTTAAAATTTCTAAAAAAAACTAAAATGCGAACCAAATTAAAAAAAACCAAGGACTTCACAGTGGCCGAAGGTCACGGGCACCCACTAGTAAATAATGATTGTAGGTTGAGTAATATTAAAATTATGAAGAATGTAAAATTTAAAATCAAGAAGAAAACATCAAAACAAATTCAACTACATTTCTTTGTTTGCACTCAATTTGGAAGCATTAAAATGCCATGTCTAGAAAGGGGCTTATGATATTATTTAAACCTAAAATTCCAATGATGAATAACCAAAATTGATATATGAAAGATTTTTTGGAATCCTTCATATGGTAGAAATAACTACCTGATTTTCAAGCTTAATTATTTAATTTATTTCTTAATAACTACTTCCTTTTTCCTATTAACTTTCTTAATAATTATCTCCCACCTTTCTTAATAATCGCCTCATTCTTTTTCCCTCTCCACCAACGCGAATTTTATAAAAAAACAAATTAACAATGTCTTTTCATGTCCATGAAATAATATAGTAATTTAAATTAAATTTGAAATTGACATAAATAATGATGAATTATTAAAAACCATATGGAAACATAAGAAAAAATAAAAATAAAATTGTTTTTGTAATGAAAATTGGACTAGCTAATTTTGCTAACTTTTGAAAAATTTCGCCAAATTTTCAATATCACAAATTTAAGAAATAAAATAAATTAAATTAAAAGACGCTGCTTGCCAGCCAGCTTGGGGGTCGGACATCCCATAAAATGGGATAATAATAGATACCTTCATCCATGTTCATGTGGATGAATTATTAGTGCCATCCAATTGTGATCCTTTCTGTTCGTCTACGGCAGGATTAGGGTTTGGAGGCGCAGTCAAGAAAGGGGTTTGTTTGCTCGGTATCTTCTCTCTCTCTCTTTCCCTCTCTCCGTGCAACTTTGCGGCCATCGCCGCGCGCGTGTGGAATCTCGTGGTGTCTCTCTCCCCTTCTCTCTCTCTCCACGATGGTGAAGACATTGAGAGCTAGCAGGAACAAGGAGGTGGTGAGAGGAGTTGGCCGTTATGGGAGGTCGAAAATGTACCACAAGCGCGGCTTGTGGGCGATCAAGGACAAGAATGGAGGCTCCTTCCCCTCTCACGAGAAGGTGGCCGCTGTTGAAGTAGCAGCTGTGCGAGCTCCTAAATTCTATCCTGCCGATGATGTAAAAAAACCTTTGCACAAGAATAAGGTTATCAATGCGCCAAAGCTCAGGCAAGTTCTTTCAGTTTTCTGTCTCTCTTTTTTAGAATCTGGTTCTCTAGAAGGCTGTTCAAGCTTATGGAGGAGATTGCTACGTCTTTCATCAGCACTGGTGTGCTCAGAAAGCGTTGTTGTCGGTGTCTTCAATAGTTTTTGAAAGAGAGATTTCACATGTCTGGCAGTTTGCGAGGTGCTCTGTTTTCTTTTTTCTTGCTGGCTCTGGTGCCTTCCGGTGCAACCTTTTCAGGCACTCTTAGTCTGCAAGATTTATGCTTCATCATGTTCTCGGAGACCGACTCCACCTGGTCTGTTTCTGATAGAATGGATTCAAGTCCTCCAAATTGTGATGCAGCTTTTCATGAGAAAGATTGCGACTGATCAAATCAGGGATGTAGTAGTTCTGATAAGATCCAGCCACTTCAATTCTGGTCAAAAGCTAGAGTAACAGGGATGATTCTTTTGTTGAAGATGTTAGTTGCCCCTTGAACAACTCTCTTGACCATAAAGCTTTTGTTTTGAGGTGGTCGAATTGCTAGTCGTTTGAAATTGTTGGGGTGTTTTCTATTTGAGATTCAGGTCCAGCATCTCTCCAGGGACCATCCTGATTTTGCTGGCTGGTCATTTCAAGGGCAAGCGTGTAGTGTTCTTGAAGCAGTTGGAGTCAGGGCTCCTTTTGGTCACAGGTGGGTTAGACAATATTTCTTCTCCTCCAAATGCTAACCAGTAAATTGGTGGCATATATATCCAAGAGTGTTTTCCATAGCCTACCTTATTCTCACTTGCTGTAATGTCTGAAGTCAATAGAGAAACTTTGTGTTTCTCATAGCAAAGAGAATGCTTGTCAATACTCATTTTGTGTGGCTTTTGATCATTTTGATATTTGGCAGGGCCATTCAAAGTGAATGGTGTTCCCTTGAAGCGGGTCAATCAGGCATATGTGATTGCTACCTCCACCAAGGTTGACATTGCTGTGCTGGATGTTGCAAAGTATTCTGATGAGTACTTCAAGAGGGAAGTGACCAAGAAGAAGAAAGGAGAGTCGCAGTTCTTTGAAGCTGAGAAAGAGGTGAGAGCCTCTCCTATTCATCTCCTACTGAAGTACTGCTTTCACACTTGCTTGCATCTAGGTTTTCTTTCTGTTCACAACGCCTTTTGTCATTTACTAGTTGTAGTGGTCCAGTTGCTATGAATCTTACTGCAACTTTTCTATTTGTTGCAGGAAGAGAAGAGCTTGCCACAGGAGAAAATAGATGATCAAAAGGCTATTGATGCCAAGCTTATTCCTCTCATTGAAGCAGTCCCAGAATTGAAGTCTTACTTATCAGCTAGATTTAGCTTGAAATCTGGTGTGAAGCCACATGAACTGGTCTTCTGAATGCTAAAGTGTTGAAGAACTGGATAAAGGTCAATCATTTTGGTTTACATCCCATTGGACCATCACAGCTCCTTCGGTCAATTCAGTTCTGAGCAAGTTATGGGTGGCACTGGCTGTGGAACTACCATGCATGTTCTTAGAGTAAGAGGATAAAAAGGCTGAGAATGACTACTAAACAGTTTGGTCTTTTTGTAATGGAATTGTCAGGTTCTGTGGCAAAAGTAGTTTATCTGGGCAGTAAACCAGAGGGTTGCTTGTGAAAGAAAGGTTTCTGTTTCAAGTGTCTCTGCCTTCGAAATCCTCAAAATAATTGTTTCAAAGGTTTTGCATTCCTAAGTGGGAACTTTTCTAAGCCTACTTTTTCCTCTATAAAGTTCCTATCTTGTGCCAATGAGTCTAATCCCAAATTGGGCTATAGTAACGCCACATTCTATTAGGGTTCTTTAACACAAAGCTTAAAGGATAAAACAACAAAACCTATTGACCCAATAACCTTATTTGTAAGATTAATATTTTATCCTTGGGTCAGAACATGTTCTTTTCATGAACCATAGTTCTTTTCCTTAGTCTTTGTTTTCCACCATCCTTTGGCACTAGACAGTTATGTTATGTCCAATTCCAGTGAATTCCAAGATTCATGTCCATGTGGCCATTGCCTTTGGACCTCAAAATTCCACCATCAGCATATTCCAATAAGATCAAAGTGTTTGTTTCAGCATTTGCCTATGCACTTCAATCAAGACGAATTTGTGACAAAAATGAGTACAAGCATAAATCTATGTTCCAAAGATTCCACTGGGTGGGTAATTATGAGTGTTGCATGGTTATCAAAAATGGAAACTTATAACCAACCATTGTCAATGCGGTTCTCAAATATGTATAACTTCAGTTCTCAAAAAATATATGAAACAGTGAAATAACCTTCTACAAAACTACCAGTTCTCTCATGAAAACCACAGTTTCTTTGTGGCTTTTTGGAAAATCTGGAATGGGAGGTCTTTTTTAACAATCTGATCACCGCCCTGTTGGGGGCTTATCAGAAATAAGAACAGACCCCCAGTAGTTATCAGCCTTCAGGTTCATAATCACTGTTTTGAAAAAAGCAAAGAACCAGTTCTAGTATATAACCACAAATCTCCAAAAGACCATCTATAAAATCACTGATTATTTGAGGTCTTTGAAATATCCAGAAATGGCAGTTCTTTGATTCTGATTTTTTTCAAGAAACCAGAACTGGTGATTATCTGAACAAATGATGCATTATCCATGGAACTCACTCTCACATGTGACATTCTGAATTAAACATTTTGACCTTGCTCTTGTTCTCATTCACACCACATTTTGCAGACTGTCATTCCAAAAATGCTAATTTAGGTCCTTTGATGCATGAGAGGAGCATGCACAAGAGATGACAAATTCACAAGTGACACATCATCAAATTTATGCAGTTGCAACACTCTCACCACAAACCCATCCTGAGCTTTGTACCTTCAACTCCCATCCTGAATACCTACAAGAGATGTTAAGTGGAGAAGAAGCTGGGACAAGGATGGTGTGATGGCTGGATGATGCAGTTGTCAAATAACTCCCTTCACGCAGATCACTGACATGATCTGTTAGCAGCCGTGCTAAGGTGGTGCAATTGAAGGTGTCTGTGAGGCTCTCTGCACTGTGTGGCCCTAAAGTGAACCCGCTGCTTGAAGGACCTCGCTGTCACATATTCCCCAAATCTGTAGTGTTCAGTTCTTCTGTTTACTGTGTTCTAATTATAATGGTCACTAGGGGAATCGGTATGCACATGATCACATGCTCTCATTCGTGTATTTCATTCCTTTTGTAGAACTGAGGTTGCATGTTCAAGGCAAAGATTTCTACCTGGGTGTGGAAGGTATTGCCATCAGCTGCAACAGTCCAGCCCACTTTAACAGCTAAGGCCTTGAGGACACATCATTGTCAGCTGAGGAAGTCAAATTGTAGCCTCTTTGATTATACAACCCCACAAGGATTTTTGTGGTGATAGCTCACTGCTGCTGCTCTTGGAGCTTGACCTTTCCCTGCTTCATCAAATCTAGACAAACAACACAACACTCTACCAGCACCAACCACACTACCAATAAATCCAAAAGCTAATCAGCACAAAACTCAGATCTGCACTCTACAGCCTCCAAAGCTGATTAAACAAATGTTTCTACCCCCTCCAACAACAAGAACCAAGTACTCATGCAACTGCACAGCAACAAGCTAGCAGAATGGAGATAGGAGGAGAAGGCAGCTGCTGTAGCTTGCTAGGAGTACAACAAACTCCTTTGTTTTAAATTTTTCCTTGCAAAGTCCAAGCCAAAATTCCAGAGCTTGCCTTTTGTACATTCCTGTCTTGAGGAGGGAGAGAAACCTGGCCCCCATTCCAAAGCTTGATAGGGTTAATTAACACCATGTTTCACATTACCTACTATTATAAAAATCAAGAATCTTGACGCTCATTGTGAAGCATTGTTAGATACCATTTGCATTGATCCCTACATTAGTTGAAGTCATCCACAAACAAACCCTCACTATAAAACCAAAATCACAAAAGTGGTCCACTACACAACAGTGGAACAATGACAAATCCATCTTGCAAAAGTAGAGTAGCATTCACCACAGAAGATATCTTGAACTGAGTCCACTAGAAAAACCCTCAATCGCAACCACAACACTTCAATGTGGTGTTGTTGTCATGGGTTGTTTGGCTTTGTTGCATCCTCTGAATAACCAGGGATTCAGAGGGTACATGAGTGATGTTACATAATTGTCACATATTGTGAGAAACAAATAACCTTGGCCAGCAGATTTTCTCTGAGGGCAGCCCATTGGACTGATTTGGTGTTGTTTCCAAAGCTACCAGAAATATGCTTTCACCAAACAAGTCTCCCCAGAGAACAGAGCCCATCAAAATTCTAAGTGTCTGCCGTCCCACTTCCAATTTCTCACAATTACCTGAGGCCCGCTGAATCACAAACATCAGCTGCTGGTCATTGATCATTAACATGAGGATTCGAAGTTTCATGACATCTCTGCCAATATCGCACAGAAGGCCTTTGATGCTTTCAGCCATGAGAGGTGGCAGCTTGCTTGGGTGAATTGAAGATAGATGTCATTTCTCTTGAGACATCTCCATGTCAACCAGATGAACTCAAGATGCTGAGAACTCACTCTGGGTGCTAAGATTTTGGTGGCAACATTTTTTCCTTCTGTCTATGATGGCTGGACTAACCAAAGACAATTGCCAAATGCAATGATCTTGTATTGGACAATGAAGAACAATGAATCTTATGTGTTCTGGCTTCAGTTGCACTCAATGTGCATTTAGGAGTACACATGGAGGATCAACTGGCAGGATCTGTGATAGGCAGAAGAGCAACAGCCTCTCCACAAAGCAATGCACTACTCTCTCCCTTCTTGTAACAACTTGTTGCAAAAGTAACCCTACAAGAACAAAACAGACAGACAAAAAGTTCTTTAGTAACAAAGCTGGTCAATGAACAGTCAATTGCACAATGCGTCCCAAGGACTCACCCAGCACAACTTCACCAAACACAAAGATTGGAAAACAGAAAGACACTCATGATCATGTGGTCTGAGGACCATTTTGAGAGAGAAAGATTGTTGCTCTTTAGACTGAAAGTCTCATAGATGGCTTGACCATGAGAAGAGAAGCTTCACATAACACCATGATCAAGAACAGAACAGTGGAGATGAGTAAGTGCTGGTCACCTGTAATGATGTCTGAGTTTTGTTATGCCAGTAACCTCCACTTCAGCACATACAGGTTCCCCAACTAACAAAGGCGCTCTAAACTGCAGTGATTGGGAGACATAAACAGCTCCTGACTGTTTCAGGTGTGCAACATTTAGAACTACGTATAGAACTCCAAAAAGTCAGTCACACAATTATGTGAGAGTTTGACTTCACCTTCAACTCTCAATTCTGAAACTCGAGGAATGATCAAGTTCTTACAAATTGGGAACCGATGATTGCTGGAAACAGTCCGGCATACAGCATGCCATGTACTACTCGCCCACGAAAGCCTGCAGATTGTGCGGTGGACTCACAGCTGTGAATAGGGTTGGTGTCCCCACACAGCTTCACATACGCAGACACATCTGCTGCAGTGAAACAGCGGTCCATTCCAAACTTGTCTCCTTGAGCTAGTCCTGTCGTTGCAGCTACTACCTCCTTTCGCTTCTCTTCAGAACTCACCACATCTCGTGACACTGAAGACAAAAATCTGCTTCCTGCGTTGCACAGAATGCTTTCCGTTACAATTAACAATTCCAGCTCGCTATTCGAGTTCTTCACTCCCAAACAATTCCATCCCTCTCTCCAACTGCAAAACTCTCTTAAGGATGTGCTCATCATGTCAGCCGCCACCCCCGTGCACATCATCATCAGGCACAAACAGCAAGAGACCAAGAAAGAAATTAGGGTTCAACAATAATACCTTGGACACGGACAAAGCCGGTGTGGCGGCGGACTAGTAGTGTTCTCGGGCAGACAGATCCAACACTGAGCGATGCCGCAACGATTTTCCAAACCTTATGCCGAGCAGCCATGGCTTCCTTCCTGTCCGCCAAAACCTAGAGACTTTTGTTCATAGCTAATATGGTATGTGGCATTGTGGGGGTTAAAAGGATCAACTGCTCCTGCTGCTGCTGTTGCAAGGCAGGTTCAAACAAGAATGTAAAGGTCATAGTGGGAAGCGGCCAACCGCCTCAGGTGTTAGATTAGAGGGCTCACGGGCATGAAATGAGCCAAACCCTAGAGTCCGGAAGTTTGACTGTCATGGAGTCACCAAGGTTCAGAGAGTCCTCCTGCTGGAAACCAAACTAATTTCATCTGCCTGCAAGCTTACTAACTTTTGCTCCACCATGTGCAGCTAGCTCGCTCCTCCACTCCAGCATACAAAGAATTCTGAAGAAATGAGTTCACCGTTTGATGATGAAACCCTGGCAAGATCCGTTAAACAAAGCAACCAGCAAAGGAGGAAAGCAAGAACAAAGAGACAGAGAACCCAAGTTCACAGTTTCCATTGGGGGATTGGCCTGATAATGTATGGATACATCAACCCAGATCAGTCGCCAAGACGGTATCAGATCTCACAGATTGGATAATGCCCATCACTTTGTTGGCTCTGTCATTCAGGGTAGAGACTTGAGGCAATGTGATGCGCCCAGAAACGAGCCACCAAAGTTTGGTATCCTTACATTTCTGGCATCATGTGGAGTCCAGTATAGAAAGCAACATTTCCTGCAAAACCACCTGATCAAGGATTCGCTTGGGCTTCATCATGCTGAAGCCACCATGTGTTTCCAATTTTAGTATGTTGAAGAATCGTTGGATGAAGATTTACCGAAAACCACTGTGAATCCTCTTTGGGTGCTCCTAGGAAATGATTGTTTCTCATTCGACAACTACAATAATTGGCCCAGATAGTGAGAGTTAAATAGTCTCTCCCCTTGTACAGTCTATCTTTCCATGTTAGCCTAATGGGTGAGGAGCAGTGTTTTTCTTCTTGGCGAATTCTCGCAACCTGGCGACAAAAAAAAGGGGCTGGCGAATCCAACAAAGGGATTTTTGAGATTTAAAAAAAAAAAATCGCCATTTCTTGACTGAAAAAAACTAAGAAGTCGCCAGATTTAGACAGTGTGTTCCTGTAGGTCGCCAGAAGTAAGCAGGATTCCCAAAAAGATCTACTAGTCCACAAGGACAGTCGCCCATTTGCTGCTAATTAATGTTGAGGATCCTAGCCAGTGCACCTACTTGAGGAATTTGAAGAAAAAAAACACTGGTGGGGGGATCCGTGATTTCTTTATGGATTTCTGTTTGCAGCTAGCTGTTAAGTGGTGATGGTTCATTGCAAGATGTAGAAAAAGTTGCGAGCATCTTTAGGAGATTTAGCCAAATCTGGTTATAAATCAGAAATAAAAGTACAAATGTTTTATCATCCTTCAATGAAAATCACATATATGAATCTGGCGATTCATTTGTTTTTCGCTCACTTCTGGTGACTGAAAACCTCCAAAATCAATTTATTTTTATTTTTATTTCGCATTTTGGCGATTTATTGCCAATGAAAAAAGCATGGTGAGGATAGGGGAGAAACTAAATAGCGTAACTACGCCTGTCATTGAACACTTAATGGCTTTGAGGAGGAGGTTGAATCCCCACACGTTGGGAATTTGATTTTTGGGTTCAAAGAACAATTGTATCCCTCCACCTAGCACTTTCAAACGTCACAAAACTTGTTCAATTTGGTAAATGAATGGAGGAAGATATGAAGTGTTTGGTGTAAGGGGGTATAGTGTTTGGTGATGACTCATGAATGAATTAAAATAAACCAAGATTTTGAGCTTAAAAATTTTTGATCATTGAATCTTTACTTTTGCAATACAAAGAAGTTTTGTAAAGCCCTAGTTGGCACACTCATCAAGTTTTAAATCATTTAAAACGGATTTTAAATGAAAAAGATATGAGGTTCAAACTAGAAAATATTCTAGAGATTTTTTTTTCAAAAAAATTGAAGCAAATTATCATTCATCCTTTTATTGTGTTTTTTGCGTTGCTCCCTTACTTACTTCAAAGAACATTTGTAACCTTCCCAATTTGCACATCCAATGACACAAAAATCTTTGAATTTGGTTAAGGAATGAAGTAAATATTGGGATGTGTATGGTGATAAATGTGTGTTCGATAATAAGCATAGTTATCTTATGTGCACATGATTTGATGTATTAAATATTTTTTGAGGGCTATTCTTGGGCATGTTCTTAGGATTATAACGGAAAAATTATTATGCAACAAAACCTCTTGTTTAATGTTGGTTAAACCCTTTAATGGGTAAAAACCAATGTTGGGTGGTTTTCATTTTTTTCTAAATAGTTCAATTTTGATTTTTACATTAGGTTACAAAAACCTCATTGGATTTTCAATATTTTTTTTGGGGTTAATAAAATCAATTAGGGTATCAAGATTCTTAAATTTTATTGATTCACCCAATTATAAGATAGGGAGTTTCGCATATATAATAAAAGTCAATTTTCACAACTCAATTATTAAATTTTTCATTAATTATTTAATTATTTCATAATTTCATTAATTGAAATCACATGTATTTCCATTTCAAATATCATTAAAAATAGATGAAAATGTGTAAATTGTAACAAAAATTTTAATTCAAAACTTAAAACTCCATAACTTCATCCTTTTCAAAAGTTCCTTCTAATTCTTTAAATTCCTCCACTAAATTTACACCAGTCTCAATTAACCATACCAAGCTTGAAAAGGATTAACAACATATCTTAAAATCATTGTGCTAATTTTTGTTAACAAAAATCAAATTGTCCAATTTTTTTTAATATATATGACATTTTAAAGACTAGTAAGGATTCTAATTAAGGAAAATATCTTCTCCATTTCAATTTGGGATCCAAGTATCCCTAAGATTTGTCTAACACAAACCAAATGTGGGAAACTTACTCTCATGTGTTTCCCATCGTTGAAATGGACATTTGATGTTTTTGACATCCACTTGATAAAGTCTAAAAATCAAAAGTTCTCTATTGATCAATTCTATTGCCAACTCACTTATGTTGGCTATCATCTTAAAAGTATCCAAATTTGTTATCCTCTTCAACCCTTTTATCAACAATATTCCTTTAGGTTTCAATTAAAGGATGCAAATGATAATGACATTTAAGAAACATAGGAAACAAAAAAAATTTGTCATATTTTTCAACAATGGCCTTACCTTAGTCACAACCAATAAGTGAAGACACAAGGGAAAGGCTTTTAAACCTAGGGTCCAACATTAAAAAAAACATATTATGGTATTTTTATTCATATTTCTTTAAAAAGGAAAAAAAAATCGAAAACCCCAACAACTTCCTTTTGAATGTTGGAAATCAAACATATAACTCAAAAACAACATTTGCATCTTCTTCCATGAAGTTGTCAAAGGCTATGAAATCAATTTCATCCTTGAATTTTACATTCATGGATAGTCATGGATATAGTAGAATTTAACATGTATCATTTAACCAATGACCCTGAAACGAACTCAAGATACAAATAGATGCAACAAAGGGCCAAGGGAATCAACAATAATATTATACATGTGCCATGTCAATGGAAGTGGTATTCTTGTAATCATCTTCACAATATTCTATTTATGGTAACATAATATAATAATTTATTTGAATTAGAAAGCTTCTTATAAAAGGATTTTTTATTAGCAAATTTGCAATGGCCAAAATAAAATGTCAAATTGTGTTCGATAGGAATTCAGAAACAAAATGTAAACATAATTTTTTTACTTTATCTTCATTGGAGTTTTCAATTTCCTTGGAGGAACACCCATATTGACACATGCCTTGTTTCCATTCTTGCTTGCCATTTTTTGTTTTTTTGTTTTTTGTTTTTTTTTTTTTTTTTTTTTTTTCTTTTTTTCTATTTTTTTTTGGTTTTTTTTTTTTATTAATATTTTTATCCTTTTCAAATTTTTTTATTTTTTTTTTTTTTGTTTTTTTTTTTTTTTTTTTTTTGATGTTTTGCACTTTTTCAAATCTCCTTGGGTAGTTTTGATAGATACCTATTTTTTGCCTTTTCTTTCTTTTTCATTTTTTGTTGCATATTGATATG